>Ga0272441_10003325_pt1 | contig 30707 bp, 35 predicted proteins | sample SSMProp6N_FD_193582 | JGI IMG/M metagenome (GOLD analysis project Ga0272441, IMG submission 193582) | Marine sediment archaeal communities from Little Sippewissett salt marsh, Falmouth, MA, United States - SSM-Prop-6N | ecosystem: Environmental > Aquatic > Marine > Wetlands > Sediment ... | reverse complement strand
GATGGGCTCAGGGGCCTGATTCAGGATGAGGAGGCATATATGGAGCAGGCCAATCTCTTCCGTGCCCTTGCCGATCCCCTGCGCCTGAAAGTCCTCACCCTGCTCACCGTACGGCCACTCTGCGTATGCGTGATCCGTGCTGTCCTTGACATTGCCGACTCAAAACTCTCCTACCACCTAACAATTTTAAAAACCGCGGGTTTCATCGCAGGTGAAAAGCAGGGCAACTGGATCGTATACCACATCACAGAGCAGGGTAGACGGTGGCTGGCCATGGTGCTCTAAATCTCAATATTGCGGTGAAAAGCATAGTTGGTGATATGAAAAAAGGGCGGTACTATGACAACGTGCCGATATCAATCGTCTGCTGGCTCATGATCTGATCCATTTCCTGTTCAAGCCCCCGGTCCACAAAATCCCGAAAGCTGGTCTTTCCCTCTGCGTATGCTTCATGCCAGCCGTCAGGTACCGGAATCTCTTCATAGAGCTCCTGCCTCCCTGCCTCAAGGATGCCGGTTCTCCTGCCCATGAAATCTGCCGCGGAGATGACATTCCCGCCGGTTTCGGCAGAGATTTTTTCCAGCCATTCGAAGCCCTCGCCGGAACGCAGGAGGTGGTGGTCGAGGATCAGTGTTCCCACCGAACCCGCCAGTGCAACGGCATTCTCCCGTGCGAACTCTTTATCTCTTTCGGATACCTGTGGCAGGTACAACGGCGGTCCCGACGCGATGGCGATATCGGGTTTCCATTCGATGATCCGGTCGACGGCTTCCCGGTTCAGGAGCTGGATGTCGGAAGCGTGAACGAATGAGTAATCTTCTTCCCTGATGCAGGTCATCATCACCGATCCAAGGCTGGATCGCGGAGGGCCGTGCGGAACCGGGCCTGAAAAGCTGAGCAGATCGCCGTTGATCCCATCGGCACAGAGCGGTTCACGACTGAAGTGCCCGATCAGGTCTTCCCTTCGTTTCAGTGAACGGGGGGAGATTCCTTCCGGTCCCTTGCACCACAGGGACACACCTTCAAGATCCGGAACACGGTCGAGCGGCAGCTGGTAGGGGTTTGCGTCCGCGAGCGGGATATGATCGCCGTGGTAGTGGCTGATCACGATATCGGTGGCCCCCGGAAAGGCGGATATGATACGTTCCCTCACGGCATCGCCGATTGCCACCTGGTAGGGGTGCGGGAGGCGCCCGTTTCGAAGGTAGCCGAGGGCGACGCCCGGATCGATCAGGATGCACCGGTTGCCCGTACGGACAAGGCAGCACATTCCCCTGACACCGAGGGATTCGGTGCCCAGTACCGCTAGCTCCATACAGCAGAATGGGCGGGGGGGTTAAAAGATTTTATCGGATGGATTGCTGATTTCGATACGGTGAAAATCTAAACAGTGAATGCAAAAATTCTGACTAATGTATTGTCTGAGTCTTTGTGAATACTGATAACAGTGGTTCAATTCTGACGGACACCGGATACAGCGATACTCTACACAATCGGATGAAAAGGACAAGATAATCGGATAAATCAAAAAGATAGGTTGTTGTTTTTGGAAAGGATTTCTACAGAGCCAATTTTTTGTTATTTTATCCAAACCCGATCATGTGCTTGAACAACTTCACCAGCTCCTCGATCACCGAGTTGATCCGGTGGGGTTCGGCGAAGATGCCTTCTGGTGCGGCGGCTGGAACTGCTGTCGCCGCCACGGTTGCCTCGGTGAATGCGTTTGTCATCTGTGGGAGGGGTGCGGTTGCGGTTGGAGTGGGTGTCGGAGTCGCGGTTGTGGCGGTAGTTGCTGCGGTACCGACGTAGATATAATTGATTTTTGTCTCGTTATCGTTGCCCGCGGAGTTCCATACCTTCAGGGTGACGTTGTATGATCCGGTAGTTGAATAGGTAAATGACGGGTTCTGCACAGTGGAGGTATTTGTTCCGCCGATGGTGCCGAAGGTCCAGTGCCAGCTTTGATGACTCATACTACTACTTTACGACAACCATCATTTGTATATGAAAATTTCTTAAAAGGTAATTAAAAAAAAATACAACTTTACTTTCGTCAACTATATCTTACTAAAATAAAAAAAGGCAATTGTTGACGACTTATGGACGGAAGAGATATATGCACTAATTGTGGAAGAGAAAATCCTCCTGGGTCAAAATTTTGTGTATTTTGCGGGAGTCGTGTGACTCATCAACCCTATAATCAAAATGTTTGTCCTCATTGTGGAAATGCCCTGACAGAGGGGGCGAAGTTCTGCAATGCCTGTGGGAATCAGATAGGACCACAGCTCCCTCCACGAAATCAACAAGAGCCTGTCCCGACTGGCCTGTTTCATGATCAGGCCTTTGGAAGCAATGTCCCGCCACAATATGATCAAATACCTGCTGAACCATACGCCCAGCCTCCGGATATGACTGGCTATTATCCAGAGCAAAGGCAGCGGAAGAAGAAGGAGTGGCCAAAGAAAGAAAAAAGAGAGAAGGCACCAAGGGAAGCCGAATCAGGGTTTAATGCCATTTTCATTCCGATCATTCTGTTCATTATTGCGGTGATATCGGCTTTTATTTTGACATGGCAGATCACCGTTTTAATTGCCATAATCGCTATTGTTTCGCTTTATTATGTCAGGAAAAGGAATGCAGATAATAATAGATATGAATGGATGGGTTATTGATCATCCAAATATTGAATGGAAATAATTCATAATCATTTCTACTAAAGTTTCTTGTTTTGCCAGCCTTTCTTCAAGATTTGCGGATTTTTCTTCTAATTCCTTTGTTTTCTCTCTAAGAGATTCAATTTCTGCTTGTGCATCATAAGTGGGAGATGGTAGGGGTGTGTTAGTTATTGTCGGTGAAATTGTTTGAGTGGAGGCGGGAGGATTGGTAGGCGTGGATGTTGTGACATATCCATAACCTAACTTAAACACACAGCCATTATTGCCAGGATATTCATCATCAGTTAACTCATCGTTAATTGGGCTGTATAATCCTGTTTCGCCTGTAAATACGTATCCTCCATCAAAAGTTTGGACAATATCATATACAACATCATCCCTTATCCCTCCATGGCATTTTTGCCATTCGAGATTACCATCTGAGTTGAGCTTTACAATCCAGAAGTCTCGATAACCATAACTTGCAGCCACATCTTCATCACTTGAGCTCGTTGTTCCGGCTACCACATAACCTCCATCTGAAGTCTTTTTTATACTATTTGCAGAATCTTCTCTGCTTCCACCAAGACATTCTTGCCATTCTAAATCGCCATTTGAGCTGAGTTTTACAACCCAAAAATCAGACATCCCGTGGTTGCCATTCACATCGCCATCAGTAGATTTTGTCAAACCAGCCACTACATAACCACCATCCGATGCCATAACAATGCCGGATGCAAAATCACCATCACTTCCACCAAGACATTTTTGCCATTCAAGATTTCCATTTGAGTTGAGTTTTAAAATCCAAAAGTCGTTAAAAGTATAATTATGATTTCCAGTTACATCACCATCTTTTGATACGGTTGATCCAACAACCACATATCCTCCATCTGATGTCTGAATTATGCCGGATGCACCCTCTTCTCTACTCCCGCCATAGCATTTTTGCCATTCGAGATTTCCAACTGAGTCGAGTTTTAAAATCCAAAAATCAGAACTTCCATTATTTCCACTTACATCGCCATCAGTTGATGAAGTAGAACCAGCTACCGCATATCCTCCGTCCGATGTCTGAATTATACCGGCTCCACTATCATAATAACTCCCGCCATAGCATTTTTGCCATTCGAGATTTCCATTTAAGTCGAGTTTTACAACCCATAAATCATGTTCTCCATGATTATCGCTTAAATCTCCATCTTTCGAATAAGTATAACCAGCTACCGCATATCCTCCATCTGATGTCTGAATAATACAGTCACCAAAATCAGTATTACTCCCTCCATGGCATTTTTGCCATTCTATATCGCCATTTGAGTTAAGTTTTGAGACGAAAAGATCTATATCAGAAGGAATTCCCATATAATAACCCCCTGAAACTACATATCCACCATCTGAAGTTTGAATAACACTCTTTGGAAATTCGTTTACACCTTCTTCTGGATATTTTTGCCACTCAATATTTGGAGCATTTGTTGCCGATACTGCTACAAATAACTGTGTGATAAATAGCAATGCTATAAGGATCAAGTATTTTTTCATATCCTACAACCCCTTACCAAATATCTAATTCAGTCCAGTTTTACAATCAAAGCTAGTGGAATGGATATGGGATGAATGAGAATGGGGGGGTTGTGATTATAATTCTTTCCCGAAGTCTCGCTTTATTATGTCAGGAAAAGGAATGCAGATAATAATAGATATGAATGGATGGGTTATTGATCATCCAAATATTGAATGGAAATAGTTCATAATCATTTAAACCAAAGTTTCCTTGTTTTACCAGTCTTTCATCAAGGTTGAGTGTTTTCTCATATAATTCTTCGGTTTTCTGGATTATTTAAGCCCGAGCATGTGTTTGAATAACTTGACAAGCTCTTCTATCACAGAATTGATCCGGTGGGGTTCGGCGAAGATGCCTTCTGGTGCGGCGGCTGGAACTGCTGTCGCCGCCACGGTTGCCTCGGTGAATGCGTTGGTCATCTGCGGGAGGGGTGCTGTCGGTGTCGGTGTTGGTGTCGGAGTCGCGGTGGTGGCGGTGGTGGCTGCGGTACCGACATAGATGTAGTCGATTTTTGTTTCGTTATCGTTGCCCGCGGAGTTCCATACCTTCAGGGTGACGTTGTATGATCCTGCCTCAGAATAGGTAAATGACGGGTTCTGCATAGTGGAGGTATTTGTTCCGCCGATGGTGCCGAAGGTCCAGTGCCAGCTGTAGGGGGTGTTTGTGGAGCTGTCGTTGAACTGCACCGTTAGCGGTGCACTTCCAGAGTTTGGGATTGCATAGAATGAGGCGACTGGTAATAATCCGGGTGAAACTGTGATTGTGGTCGATGTTGATTTTCCGTTTCCGTAGGCATTTGTGGCGGTCAGGTTCACTTTGAAGATACCTGCATTGTCGTATGTGTGTGTAACATTCTGATAATCTAATCCTGTTAGAATAGTACCGTCTCCAAGATTCCATGACCAGCTTGTTGGAGATCTTGTAGCATTACCGGTAAATCTGACTACAACAGGGGCTGTTCCTTCTGTGATATTTGTATCCATCGTGACGACTGGTAAAACCGCGTTATCAAGTACATCTATGAAAGATATTGATGAATTTGAATAATCTCCTTTGTAAACTGTCAATTTTATGGTTTTATTACCTGGCATCGAATATATATGAGTCGTGTCCGCATCTGTTGAATCTACACTGCCATCGTTTTCAAAATCCCATGCCCAACTTGTAGGTGAGTTTGTAGATTGATCAGTAAAGGTCACAGTTTCGCCCTCTAATATACTTGTGTGGCTCACAGTGAATGCGGCGAGAGGAGGCGGTGTAACTGTAATATAGCTACTTTCTGTTATTGTGTTATTTCCTTCAGCGTTTTCTACGAACAGACTTACCGTATAGGTGCCTGATGAATTATATACGTGGCTGGGATTCTGTGTAGTTGATACACATGAATCACCAAAGTTCCATTTCCAGCTTGTCGGTACTCCGGTTGATGAATCTGAAAAAGTCACGGATTGGAGTTCGACAATATTCGTGGGAGTCCCGCTAAATGCTGCTGTAGGAACCTCTGCTATCGCCGGCACAGCCAGCATGCACAATCCTATGGCCAGTAAAAAAATGGCAATTCTATTGTTAAATCTCTTCAATCCATTATCTTTCATATTACTATCCTCATCAGTCCGAACGTGAATATCTCCAGGATGTGCAGCACGTAGAATACAACCGCGATCAGCACCACCGATATGATCACCGGTATCGCCGCACTTCCTGTCGGGATGTTATGCGACTCGCTCACGCCGACAGTCTCCAGCAACAGCAGCCACAGGGGGCCGATGATGATACCTGCCACCGGAATCAATGCCGCTATCCCGTATGAGGTTCCGGCATAGAAGACCGTCCGGAACGTCTCGTCCGGCTCACTGCCGCCCGTGCTCAGGATGAGTGCGAAGTGGAGCATGATCCCCGCGACACAGACCGAGACAAGGCCGTAGACAAACATCTCGATGACCGTGACGATGAACGACTCCGCCCCGCCGTTATAAATTTCGGCAAGTCGCGGGAAAAGAGCGGCTTCCGCATTTCCCGCAAGAAGGAAGATCCAGGCCACTGTTGCAACCGAAAAGATCAGGTTCATGAAAAGGAAGAACCTGAAGGCATCGCCCGCAGAATCGTACCTGCATGCCGAGAATGTAGCACGGGGATGCAGGACAAATCCCATGATCTTGCTGCCAAGCGTTGAGGCATCGGCATAGAGAGGATCGATACCTCCCGAAGAGTAATGCGAACCGTAATGCGAATCCCGCCGTTTCGTCTTCGCCTTCTTCAGTGACTTCTGCTTAGTAGGTTTTCTTACCGGGAGTTTTGCCGGTCTTGCCTTCTTTTTATGCTGTTTCCTCGTGGGAGGAGCCCTGTCCGGAAACGGCGGAGGTGCAACGCCTCCCTGAACGGGCGACTGGCTCCCGGGCTGTGGTTGCAGGGGATCATACGAATTTGGCCGTACGGGTGGGGCCGGGGGGTATCCCGGCTGCTGCTGCCGGGGAGCCTGCTGCGCCTGGGGCTGTACCGGCGGAACCTGCCAATTTGGCGAACCTTGCTGATTTGGCGAAACCTGTGGTGCCGCCCCTTCCCGGCCGGGCAGCGGATTCCCGCATGACGGGCAGAACTTCACCTGCGATGACGGGAGCCCGCTTCCGCATGACGGGCAGAATTTAAGCCCTGTTCCGGTAACCGTCCTTTCCACCGGGGCAGCCTGTCTGACCGGGGCAGGACGTGGCTGCTTCACCCGCTCTACCTGAATATTTCCCCCAAACGCAGAAACCCAGTCGTCCCTCTCCCCGGTTCTCGGTGCCAGACCCTGGAGGAATGTCAGCACCAGATCCCGGATCTCTCCGGATCTTAAGCAAACGGCAATCCGGATACCCGGCTGACCGTCCGTTCCCTGCACCGGCGCCGCCCCCCTGACCTGCTCAAGAGGAAATTCAAGTATAGCGCCCCCTCCTTCAAGGATCAGGCGCCTGTTTGTAAGGTATATAGTATATTTCCGGTCCTTTATTGCCGCCCCGGCAGCCTGTTTTATTATATTCTCCCCGCTGTACAGGGGCAAAGAAGTCATTAATTGATTATCTAACCCCAATAAAATAAAATGAACGATACAGCCGGCAGATATACTGAACTTTTAATATCTCCAAGAATGACGTTTAAGTCAGGAACATGACTGAAATCATCCGGAACGGGGATACATTGATCGCCGGCAAGGGCTCGTTCTTTGATACAAACGTACGTACCGGCATGAATTTGATCATTCCTCCAGATACTCACATATGGGGAAAACTCGATGTAGGCGGTCGTGTTGAGATCGGCCCGCGTTCGAGCATAGGCGGCGGGGTAAATGCCACATCCGCGGTAATCGGTGAAAGCGCCCTGATCGAGGGACCGCTCCGGATCGAAGGTGACCTGTTCATCTGCGACAACGCCAGGATTCACTCTATATATGCAAAGGGCAACGTGACACTGCGCCCCGGTATCAAGGTAGGGGAAGTAATCAGTGAAAACACGATATATGTCCTTGGAAAAGTAAAAAGCCAGCGTTTAATTGGCAAGACCGTCAAGGTCTCCCGGGATTAACGAAGGGTCGACTCCCCTGATCGCCACATCGTAGATCTCACTCCAGTTCGCCATCGTCTCCACGCAACCGTCGGTAATATTGATCACGCCGATGACCGGGGTCTTCGTAAGTTCGGACATCTCTATACCCTCTCTCACCTCGTACAGGCACCCCACCCCGATGATTGCCTTTGGCCTGTATAATTTCATCATTCTCTTGATGTACGTTGATCCCGGTATGATGAACACGTGGTAACCCATCCTCTTCAGGTTCACGACCGCCGGACCCACCGGGCATTTTCCGCAGTTGATGCATTTTATGCCTTCTGGAGAGAGCCGTCCGGGGCATTCCGCCGATCTCAGGCAGTGAGGGAGAAATATGGCACGCTCATCCGGCGGCACCGATTCAAAATCGGAGATCTCCATCATGTTGTGCATCCGTATGGTGAAGGTAATCAGCTCCCGGTCTTCCAGCCCGAATAATTTGCACATCGAGCCGATCAGCCCCCTGATCAATACGAAACCGGACTGCATCAGTCTCGGGAAGTAGAGTTTCTGCCGCCTGATCGAGAGGACGGTGATGATCGCGATGATAAGGGATGAAAGCAGCAGGGCGAGGATGATGATAATGGTAATCTCACCGATCAGGATCATGAGGTTATCCCACTGCCCCTGATCGTAAAATATCTGCGAAAAAACAATGGCCATGATATTATCTTTCCCCTGCCATCAGTTCCCGGATACTGAATGGCGGCCTGATCACTCCTTTTTCCGTGATAATTGCCGTCACGAGTTCCATCGGTGTTGCATCGAAGGCAGGGTTCCTGACCGGAACATCGTCGGGAAGGAGCTGCCTGTTTCCGCATAATGCAATCTCGTCCCTCCCCCGCTCCTCTATTACCACATCCGCCTCACAGTTCACGGAGTCGAATGTGGATATGGGTGCCGCGACATACATGGGGACCCCGTGGTGCCTGGCGCATACCGCGTGCATGTATGTCCCAATCTTATTGAACACCGCGTCTTCCGTGATCCTGTCCGCACCCACCAGCACGCAGTCGATCTCTCCTTTCCTCATGAGAAAGGCCGCGGTGCTGTCCGTGATCGCGGTCACATCGATCCCGTCCCTTGACAGTTCCCATGTGGTAAGGCGTCCTCCCTGGTGTAGCGGCCTTGTCTCGCAGGAGAACACCTTCGTATTCTTTCCCGCCTGCACCGCAGACCGGATCACTCCCAGTGCGGTTCCCCAGGAACTGCATGCAAGCGCCCCCGCATTGCAGTGCGTGAGCACCCTGCACCCGTCGGGAAGAAGTTCCGCTCCAAAATCCCCTATTCTCCTGCATACGGCCGTATCCTCTTCCGCAATCCTCTCCGCCTCGGAAACTGCCGTAACCCTCCCCGTCTCCGGGTCCGGGCATGATCCAACAGCCGAAAGCACACGGTCCACCCCCCATGCCAGGTTTATGGCGGTGGGCCTCGTCGATTTGATTATGCCGGCAGCAACGGTAACGTCCTTTAGAAATGCGTCCATATTCCCTGCACCGGACCTGATCGCGGCGAGTGCAATGCCGAATGCGCCGGCGCACCCGAGCGCAGGAGCTCCCCTCACCTCCAGCCTTTTGATCCCCCCTGCAAGCCTTTCAACCGTCTTGCAGTTGATGATCACGTATTCTGCGGGAAGCCCGGTCTGGTCGATATACCTGATGCACTTATTCTCTTTATCCCACCAGATGGTGCGTCTCTCCAGCATCTTCAGCTCCTGTTCCTCAACGCAACTATCGAAGCCCGCATCGCAGCCGCCTGCCCCATGGCCACACTGTCCGGGATGTCGCGGGGTGCATGGGTGGCTCCGGCGATGTATATGCCTTCCCTTGCCGTGAGAACCGGCCCTGTCTTTGGTTCTGCTGAACTAAAAAAGCCGTTCTCATCGAGTTCTATTCCAAGTATTCCGGCAAGTTCTGCCGCTCCTGTGGAAGGCTCCATGCCCACCGAAAGGACCGCCAGTTCAGGTTCGAGAATGATCAGTTCACCCGTCTCCGTATTCTCCACCTGCATCTCAAGCCTTTCATCCCCCTGTATGATCTCCCCGGGGAGGCCGCGAAGGAAGATGACGCCCTTCTCCTTTGCCCGCTCGAAATATTCATCGTAGCCTTTCCCGTAGGCCCTGATATCGATATAACAGATGCAGACCTCCATATCCGGGTACTTCTCCCTGAGGAGGGTCGAATTTTTGATCGCCTGCATGCAGCAGACGCCAGAGCAGTAGGGCCGCTCGATGCTGTTGTCACGTGAACCAACGCACTGGACAAATACGACGCGTCCCGGCCTCTCCCCGTTGGAGAGGCGCACGATCTTTCCGCCTGTCGGCCCGCTGGCATTGATCATGCGTTCGAACTCAAGGCTGGTGATCACGTCCGGGATGGTGATATACCTGAGGTTTCTCTTTTTTGAAGGATTGAATGTATTATACCCGGTAGCGACGACGATGCTCGAAACATTGACCGTGATCTCCTTCTCCGTGTCCTCGTCGTCATGGAGGATCGCCCCTGGTCCGCACACGTCATAACAGAGCCCGCAATCGATGCAGTGTTCGGGGTCCCTGACGAACTTGTCGGGAACCGCCTGTGAATGGGGCCGGTATATTGCCTTCCTGACGCCAATGCCCGCGTCAAAGCTGTTGTAGACCTCCACCGGGCATATGCCCGCACAGTCCCCGCACCCGTTGCACTTCTCTTCATCCACGTAACGGGGATGCCTCAGTATCGTTGCCGTAAAGTTCCCTGCCTCTCCTGATAATGATGAGACCTCGGAGAGTGTATATATGGTGATATCGGGATGCCTGCCTGCCTCGGTCATCTTCGGGGAGAGGATGCACATCGAACAGTCGTTTGTAGGGAAGGTCTTGTCAAGCTGGGCCATCCTTCCCCCGATTGACGGTTCCCTCTCAACAAGAATGACCGGTATGCCGCCGTTCGCCAGGTCCAGCGCCGCCTGGATCCCGGCAACACCTCCGCCAATAACAAGTGCCGGCTTCATTTTGTATTCTCTCCTGAATACTTGCCTGCCAGTTCCCTGTATACGGAGGCGTTTTTCATGATCTCCTCTCTCTCATTCTCGGTGGTCTCCCTGGCGATCTTTCCGGGCACTCCGATGACCAGTGAATCCGGCGGGATCTCCTTCCCCTCGGTCACCACCGCTCCCGCACCAATGATAGAGCCGCTGCCGATCCTGGCGCCGTTGAGGACAATGGAACCCATGCCCACGAGCACGTTGTCACCGATCCCGCAGCCATGGAGGATGGCGCCGTGGCCGACCGATACGTTCTTCCCGATAATTACGGGAAACCCGGCGGAGTTGTGGACGACTGCGTTATCCTGTATATTCGAGTTTTCACCGATGCTTATGCTGTCGCGATCCGCCCTGACTACGGAACCGAACCAGATGCTCGCTCCTCTTCCCACTGACAGGTCACCTGTTGCGGTTGCGTTGGGGGCGATGAAGGCAGCATCTCCGATATCAAAAACCATATCTGCCAGAAAATGTTGCACCCTTTTATCAATGAAAGTTATGGTATGGGATGCGCAGGCCCGAAGCATGCGGGTAATGAAGGCCCCCGGCTCACCCGTGCCGCCGTTCGGTTTTTCATTTGCATTTGGGGCGTTTTGACTGTGGATTCTCACGCTCTTTTTAACACAGGCCGCCCGTTTTGCCATGAACGGCAGGGTGTGATCGGTACAGGATCACTGATTCATGCTTTAGCCAGGGCGATCATGTAAAACGCCCCTCTTTATCGTACAGGGCCATAATCCATCCGGCAACTGCAAATACTACAGGATATCAATTTTTATATCATAATGAGAGTCATTGTCGGAGGAACATTCTCTCCCCTTCACGACGGCCACAAGGCGCTGATCGAGCAGGCGTTTAATATGGCGGGTCCGGATGGCAGCGTCCTGATCGGCCTGACCACGGACAGTTTCGCCGGCAGGAAATATCATCCAATTGCCCCGTTCGGGGAGAGGCTGGATAAGCTCAACTCTTTCATATCCGAATCGGGCTGGAAAACGGATTTCCTGATTGAACCCCTTTCAGACAAATACGGCCCTTCGATCAATTCGGATTATGATCTCATCGTTGTCTCCGATGAGACATACCCGGTAGCCGGGGAGATCAACACGATCAGAACAGAAAGAGGGCTGCCGGAACTTGAGGTATGCAGGATCAGCTGTGTGCTTGCATCGGACGGGAAGATCATATCGAGCACCCGGATACTGAGGGGCGAGATCGACGAGCATGGGATGCCGGTCAGATGATCAGTTCGGCAACTCCGGATGTAATGATATTATCACAATAAAGGCAACGCAGGCCGCCCTCTTCCACCACGAATTTAGTCTCGATCGGTTCGTTGGTGTTTGATATACAACCCGGGTTCGTGCACCTGACCACCCCCACCAGGATCGATGGGATCTCAACCCCCTTCTTCTCCGCAACCATGAAGTCCCTGATGATATTGATGGTTGCGTTCGGTGCGATAAGTGCGATCCTGTCGACCTCGTTCTTCTTCAGTTCCCTGTTCTCCACCTTGACGATATCCTTCAGCCCGCCTTCACAGCTTTTCACGTTCGTGGCAACCGAAAGGCATTCGCGGGTGGTTCCGGTGATGCCCAGTATACGAAGCACAGACAGGGCTTCTCCTGCTGTAATATGGTCGATCACCGTGCCGTTCCTGATGGGGCTGATCAACAGCCCCTCTTCGGGGTTCTTAGTCACTGGATCACCTCTTCAAGCATCGCCATCCTTACGGGCACACCGTTCTCCGCCTGCCTGAAATATTTTGCCTGGGGCATGGTGTCCACGGACGGATCGATCTCTCCGGCACGTGGCAGGGGGTGGAGCACGATCATATTTTCCTTTACATCTGCAAGGTTTTCAGGGGTCAGGCGATAGCTCAGGGAGACCTTCGAGTATGTGGCCAGGTCGGGGAAACGTTCTCTCTGGATTCGGGTCACATAGAGTACATCCAGTTCATTGATTACACTATCAAGCGTCTCATGCTCGATCACCTTGGCTCCCATACGAATGAGCCCGGACAGGGTGCTGTTGGGAAGCTCAAGGCTCCTTGGTGCTATCGTGTGGATCCTGACATCATAATGGGTGAGGGCGTGTGCAAGCGAATGCGCCGTCCGGCCATACCTGAGATCCCCAAGCAGACCTACCTCGATCCCGTCGAGGGGCATCGATTCACGGATTGTAAAGAGGTCAAGCAGGGTCTGGGACGGGTGCTGTCCCGCACCGTCCCCTGCATTGATCACCGGAACGTTCGAAAATTCGCAGGCGAGCCTGGCCGCCCCCTCCTTTGGGTGGCGGAGCACTATCCCGTCCACGTAGCTTGATACCACCCTGACGGTGTCCGCAAGCGTCTCCCCCTTCGAGATCGAACTCCCCTCCACGCTGTCGACGATTATGGCCTCTCCGCCGAGGCGTGCAAGTGCAGAAGCAAAAGACATTCTTGTTCTTGTGCTTGGCTCGAAGAATAGCAGCGCGATAAGCTTGCCTTCCAGGGACCGTCTGTATTTATCCTTTTTCCGGATATATTCCGACTTGTCAAGCAGGGAATCGATCTCCTCTCTTGACATATCTCTGATCGATATGATATGCCTCATGTGACTGCCCGTATTTTATTTGGCGATCAGGAGATAAATAAAACCAGTGATCTGATCATGCCTTCATAATGGATTTCACGACACGAAGTGTTCGTGGCATGAATGAATAACAACCGCAGTCTTCCTCATATATAATCTTGAATGCAGAGGGGACGGGCAGGCCGGGATGAAAACAGTGATAGTTTCCGGCAGGAAGAATAATCCTCATTTTCAGTTATTATCAATATATATCACTGGTAATACTATCAAAGGGGCCGGCTGAATCAATACCCCGTGAACGGTTATCATCAAAAAGGGTGAAGATTCACAGGTATGCCCGGTTATACGAGGGTCTCTGGATCATGAAGGCAAAAATCCTTGGTTTGATAAGGTACAACGCATCGGACAAACGCCTGCGCCATCTAATCTCTATTCTTGTATTTCAGGTGATGGCCTACACGGCGGTCATATTCCTCATGATCCCCTTGCTGGAGGGTCAACGGCTGACATTATCGCAGTCCTTGTTCTTCGTGATCGAGTCCATGACAACAATCGGCTACGACCCCGTCTTTACGATGACAAATCCCGCGACACACATTCTTGTCGTGGTGATCATGGCCACAGGGGTAGCAATGGTGCTGATGCTGATTCCTGCAATAATAGGCCCGTATCTCAGTGATTTCCTGATCGCGGACCCTCCCCGGAAAGCGCCTTACGAATTGAAAGGCCATGTTGTCATCGTTGGTTTTTCAGAGATATCGAAAGCGGTCGTGGAGAGCCTCATGGTGTCCGACACGGACATTGTCGTCATTGAAGCGGACCGGGTCCGGGCAAAGGAGACCTTTAATAAATACCACAAGTTTGTTTACGTCATCTGGGGGGACTATCATGATGCGGAGACCTGGAGGTCCGCGTGGGTGCAGAACGCAGGCAATATTGTAACATGCGAGGACGAAAGGACCAGCGCGACCATCGTGCTGGGGCTGAGAGATCTGACATCCGCAAGGATAATATCGGTGCTCGATGATCTCTCGTTTGATCGCTACATCAGGTTTGCAGGAGCCGATATCATCCTCTCGCCCAAGAACTCGACAGGAAAGGCCCTTGCACACCACGCCGCACTCAAACCGGATATGGAATGCGTCCCCGGTGTGGCCGACAATGGGAAAATAATCCCTCTCCCGCCGGAAGGCTATGAACTCAGCCTGGTCAGTATCCCGGTCATGGGAGGATGCAGGGCGGTGGGCCGGCGGATACGCGAACTCGCCCTCTTCGAGAGATACGGGATCAGGATTCTTTTTTACTGGAAATCGGGTGTTTTTCACAGTTCCATCGACGTGGACGAGATTATCGACTCCTCAACCATGCTGGTGGTCTTCGGCCGGGGCGGGGAGGTCCGCAAGGCGCTTGGATCGGATTTTCATCCCATCGAGGCGGGCGAGGCATCGGTCATCATCGCAGGATACGGGGATGTCGGCAAGTCTGCCTACCGGGGGCTGGAGGGCACACGCCTGAAATGCCTTGTTGTGGACCCCAAACCGCAGGATGTGCCGCATATCACTGGAAATGCAGAGGAGGAAGGCGTCCTGAAAAAAGCGGGCATAGAAGAGGCGCGATACTGCATTGTGGCCGTGAACGATGATGATGTGAACACGTTCACGACCCTGCTCGCCAGAAACATGAATCCCGGGATCAGGATAATTGCACGGGCGAACGAACCGCTCTCGGTTGACCGGCTATACCGGGCGGGCGCAGACTACGTCTCCCTCCTGCCTGCCATCGCCGGAGAGACGATAGGAGATATTATCCTTTCAGGGACCGTCATCGTGCTTTACAACCTGCCGGATGGCAGAAAGGTTGTGATGAAGCAGCTCACGAGGTATGACCGCATAAGCGTGGACCGGATTGAGAAGAAGAGTGGTGTGAAGATCTTTGGGATAGAGGGCAAAGCGGGGCCGGTTGTGGCTCCGGGTCCGCATGAATATGTCCTGAGGAATGATGCCATATTCGCCATCGGCGAGATTGAACACCTGAGGAGTTTTGTCGGGCATTTCTGAACCGGAAGATTCAGAAAATGGGCTCTGTAGAAAACCTCTAAAGTGAGGTCTCTGTGCCTTTATGAATTTTATCCAGACTATACTGTAAACGGGGGGGTAGGGAGTATTGCTGTAGGGGTGAGCATCTCTTCCCTCCCCTTGAACCCCTCCCCATTTGGCGATATTCTACATAATCGGATGAATAAAATCAGTAATGGATAAATTAAGAAGATGATTTTTTGTTTCCGGAAAGGATTTCTACAGAGCCAGAAAATGCAAAAAGGTATCTCCCTTTACCTGAAACCACTCATGATGTGAGAGATGATTACTACCGGTATAATTCAATATTGAATGAATTTATTTCCTGCAAATGGTGATATATCCTGAATGGCCGGCCCGCGTCGAAGGGCGTGTGCCCCTGTTCGTCCGTGTCATCTCTCTCTGGATCGTCTCGTATGTCGTGACCTCGGCGAAACGCTCTCCTGCCGTGTCGATGACGAGGCACATCTGCTCAATGAACGGTGTATAGCACGCCAGGTAACCCCCGCCTTTCAGCAACCGGTGAGCATGTGAGACATGCGTGGCCGTGATCTGGAGGTCAAGGTGCACCACGTCAAATGATCCGCCCCTCTCCTCAGACAGCATGTCACCGGATATGATCTCGATATTGGAAAGTCCTGCATCACTCACATTTTTCCGTGCGATCTCTGCAAAATCCGGCCTGATCTCGTATGTCACAACTTTCTCCGCGATACCTCCAAAGTATATGGATGCAACCCCGCTGCCCGTGCCTGCGTCAAGTACGGTATCTCTTCCGTTCATCCCGGTGCACGCGATCACCAGTCCGATATCCCTGGGGAGCATCGGGGTTCCGCTTCTCTGGGCGAGCTCGAAAAAATCGGTGGCACGGGGGGTCCTGACATGGAATTTCTCCCCCGTGTGTGCACACACCGTGTCACCGGGCATTGCACCGATAAGCATATTGAGATCGATGATCCCCCTGTTGGTGGAAAATTCTCCTGCACCCACGGTCACAAGATAGTTCTCCTTCCTCCCGGCAAGCAGCACACGGGCGCCTTTTTCCAGTCCTTTCATTGCTCCGAGAGTTTCATGATCGCTTCGGCAATGTCGCCCCTGCACTCCGTGAGGGCGTTCCGGGCGGCTTCTTCCGTGGCGCCTGCCTGCGATGCGACCAGCGTGACATCCTCTTCCGGTATCTCCGGCACCGCCTCCTCGAACCTTGGCTCGCCGTTCAGCTGGTATGTCTTCATGCCCTTCATGTCCGTGACAACAACCTCGGCATCTTCGAAGACATAGTTGCCACCGGGGGTGTATATGACCACCTTCTCCACGTCCTCGATCTGCTCCATCTTCATGCCGAGCTTTTTCATCATCTGTTTCATTTGTTTTGGATTTACGCCTGGAATCATCTCAATCGCTTCCTTTTCTAACTTTTACTGCTACACCGTAATTAAATGCCAGCATCTCATCTCCACACAGCACGGCCGAACCGGTGGCAAGCAGCCTGTCGCCGGAGGCTGTAACGAATACCTCGTCCCCCGCCCTGATCACCGGGTCTGAATCAACCACGTGTTTTGCCATTGCATTCTTCCCGGCGGAAATAAATTCGGCCACCTCATCAAGCACCACCACACGGTATGCAGGCGGTTCGAGTGCAATCATCACCCGTCCTGCACCCTCCACGGAGAGGGTTAGCCTTCCGTCCTGCGCCCTGACGGTGGCGATCCGCTCCCCGTTGTCGAGCACGTACCTGATCCTCTTTGTTGACGAGAGCCTGAATGTGCAGGTATCCGGGAACAACGCCTCTCCCGCACCCCTTCCGAACTGAAAATTGGCGATAGTCCTTACCCGTTCAAGCATACTGTTCTTCGAGCGCCCTGTTGACACGTTTCACAAACTCCTTTTCTGCTGTTTTTGGTATGAATGCCCCGGCTGCAATAGCGTGTCCGCCACCTGCGCCGCCAAACTCCTCCGATGCCTCGCTCAGCGCCTTCTGGAGATCGATACCCTGTTGTACCACCTTCTCGACCGTACGCATGGATACCTTTGTCCTATCCGGAATGAGGCCGTCCTGGCACATGACCATGATCGGTTTGTTGTAGTTCAGTTTTGAAAGCGACATGCCTGCCCCGATGCCCACGATTGTGTCGGGAAACCTGTCCCCGACGTGGATATACTGCAACGAGGAGAGTTCTTCCACTCCCCTGCCAAGTATATATTCCATGAGTTCTCTGATGATCGACCGGTGGTTCCTGAGCATATTCTCTGCATCGCGGTAGTGTTCGTTCCGGTCGCCCCTGCATATGGCACTGCCGGTGTATGGTTTTGTCCATCTTCCGCAGGCGTTGAGCATCGTGGCATACTCGGATGCGTTCCTGAGGGCGGTCCTTGCCATCTCGTCCGGGAAGAGATAGTGCTCGCATATCAGTCTTGACGGGTCCTCGCCATGGGCGATCATCTGTTCGTAGAGGCCATTGATGATCGTTTTTTTGTCTTCAGGTGAGATCTCCTCCCAGACCATCCATCTGCCCCGCTCACTTCTTGTGTTGACGCCCAGCTTTTTCAGGAATGAAATCGCCCCGTCTTTCTTGTTGCTGATACCCGGAATCAACGGATCATCACAGTAGGACATGGCGATATGCACCGGCCTCGTGGAGATCCCGTAGATGTTGAGGTCATGGCTGTGCCGGTCTACATTGCCGTGGATGATGCCGTCTTCAACGATCCCGGAGGCAGGCTCCACCAGCTTCCCTGATTCCCGCGCCATCATGTCGCCCACGTTCCCGATGATCCCGAGTTTTGCAAGATCCCGGTTGGAGCTGTCCATTTCACGTGCGACAAAATAAGTAATCCCTGCGGCGCTGAGTTTTGTATGCCCGAAATCCAGCCCGTTCACCTGGAAGTAATCCGTATTGCAGGGCTGGCTGATGTGGTGATCAAGTATGATCACTTCATCAGTCCCAAACCCGTTCTCTTCCAGCAGGTTCTGCTGCCCTGCCCCCAGATCGGTGAAGATCTTCAGGGAGTTGTCCCTGGGGACGAGCGTCATCGCGTCCGGCTCCAGCTGTCTCAAAAAGACGCTCTTTACCGGGATCTCTTCCCGTGCAATCGCCTGGGACATGATCGCTTCCGATGTTATGCCGTCCGCATCGATATGGGAGATGATCGTGGCTTCCTCGTGCTCCCTGATGATGCTGGCTGCCTGCCTGATACAGGATTCCAAACCCATTGAATAATATAAGGGGGTTTCATATTCTTGAATTGGTGCCATGAAGCAATTGCGAATATATGATCTTAAGGGTTTCAGGGAGGCTGGAATGATCACTGCCGGCAGGATGAAGGCAGTGGATATGAACGCTGCCGCGCTGGGAGTATCGCCGCTCCAGCTCATGGAGGGTGCGGGTATCGGGCTTGCCCGTATTGCCCGGAGGTATTCGCCGGATCGTCTCGTCGTGCTCTGCGGCAGGGGTAACAACGGCGGTGACGGGATGGTATGCGCCCGTCATCTCCAGCATGATTCGGATGTATGCGTGATATACGCGGACGGCGGGCGCATGACCCCGGAGACGGAAAGACAGCTGAAGGCCCTGTCTGCCTGTGCGGTGAGGCTCTGTCCGGTCCGGTCCCGGGAGGATGCGGAGGCCCTGGAAGGACATTTCGGGAACGCCGATCTCATCATCGATGCCCTCCTGGGTACTGGTGCCGGAGGGGAGCTCCGGGAACCACTGAAGACATGCGCCCGTCTCTGCAATTCATCCGCAGCGAAGGTGGTCTCGGCTGATCTCCCCACTCCCGGTATACGGCCGGACCTGATCGCCGCCTTTCACCGGCCCAAGGTTGAAGGTTCGGAGTGTGTGGATATCGGCATACCGCTGGAAGCGGAGGTCTGCACAGGTGACGGTGATCTCACTCTCATCCCGCCCCGGTCTGCCGGTGCACACAAGGGCACGGGCGGAAGGGTGCTTGTCATAGGCGGGGGGCCGTACCAGGGTGCACCGTATCTCGCGGGGCTGGGGGCGCTCAGGGCAGGTGCGGATATCGTGCGTGTCGCATCCCCCGTCCGGATGGAGATCGACTGCCCGGACCTGATTCATGAACCGGTGGGCGACGGGTTAATCACCTCATCCGATTCATCACGCCTCATCACCCTTGCAGGTGAGGCGGATGCGGTGGTATGCGGGATGGGGCTTGGCAGTTCATCCCATGAAGCGGTGACAGGGATCGCAGGGCACTTCAAAAAAGCGGTATTCGATGCCGATGCCCTCCGGCGCCCCCTCCCTCTTGCCGGGGAGACGGTATTTACACCTCATGCCGGCGAGTTTGGGCGCATCAGCGACCGGGAGGCCCCGCCTGATCCGGTGGAGAGGGCGTATGCCGCCCAACATCTCTCCGGGGAGAACGGTGTGATTACTCTCCTGAAGGGGCCGGTGGACATTATCGCTGACAGCGGGAGGGCCAGGTTCAACAGGACCGGGTGCCCCGCCATGACCGTTGGCGGCACCGGCGACGTGCTTGCGGGTGTGACCGGGGCCCTGCTCTGCCATCTGCCTGCATTTGAATCCGCGTGCATCGCTGCATATGCGACAGGAAGGGCAGGTGAAGAGGCGGCCCTGACAAAGGGCAACGGGATGGCTGCAAGCGATCTTCTTGAATACCTGCCCGGTATATTATTTAGGAGGTGAATGAGGGTGACGGAATTTACACACATCAGCGGTGACAGTGCAAAGATGGTGGATGTGTCGGACAAACCGGACGTGGTACGTGAGGCCACGGCAAAGGGCAGGATATACCTGAGGGCCGAAACCCTTGCTGCAATCCGGGAAGGGCGGGCAGTGAAGGGAAACGTGCTGGCCACGGCCCGTGTTGCCGCGGTGCTTGCGGTAAAGGACACCTCCCGCATGATACCTATGTGCCACCCGCTTGATCTCGGGGGCATCACCGTTGATTTCGAAGATGGCGAGGGTTTTATAGAAACGGCGGTGAAGGTCAGGTCTTACGGGAAGACCGGTGTGGAGATGGAGGCGCTTACAGGTGTTTCAGTGGCGCTACTGACGGTCTGGGATATGGTAAAATCCGCGGAAAAGGATGAAAACGGCCAGTACCCTGAGACCCGGATCGAGAATATCCGTGTGGTGGAGAAGATAAAAGGGTCTTCATCCTGATCCGTTGCACCCACTCTTTTAAGTGTTGTCATTTCCAATCTTTATGGCACAAGGGCGGAAGCCCTGAAAGGAATGTGGCGTCATATGCGCTGAACCTTGAGGTGAATAATCAAATGTCAAGATCAATGTATTCCTATGTTCGCGAGGCATGGAAAAAGCCTGGCGAAACGGAAGTAAAGGCTCTTCTCTGGAACCGCATGCAGCAGTGGAGGAGAGAGGCTCCTGTCATCAGGATCGAGAGGCCCACCAGGATCGATCGCGCCCGCTCACTCGGGTACAAGGCGAAGCAGGGAATTATCGTTGCGCGTGTAAGGATTCGCAGGGGAGGCCGGAGAAAGTCCCGTTTCATCCGCGGGCGCAGGACAAACCGCATGGGTATGGAGAGAGTATCACCCGGAAAGAGTCTCCAGCGCATTGCGGAAGAGCGTGCGTCAAGGCGTTTCCCGAACATGGAAGTCCTGAACTCCTACTGGGTAGGCCAGGACGGTATGCAGAAGTGGTACGAAGTCATCCTTGTTGACGGCCATCATCCTGTAATCAGGAACGATTCGAACCTGTCGTGGGTGTCGAGCCCCAATCAGCGCGGCAGGGCGGAGCGCGGCAAGACCAGTGCAGGAATGAAAGGAAGGGGTATGCGCAAACGCGGAAGCGGAACCGAAAAGACCCGTCCGAGCATCAGGTCGAACCAGAACAAGGGCAAATAACTTCTTTTTTCAGGCCGATTAGAGAGTATGCAACGCACGGATGCCATGGTATGCCCTTATCCGGTGGGCAGTGCATCTCTGCGCAGGATGGTTATTGAAGCAGAAGAGCTTGGCTTTGACAGCATCGTTGCGCTTACTGATGAGCCTGCACCACAGGGAGACCGGGTAACGGTCCTGAAGGCATGCCTGATCACGGAACCGTCTGTAAAGTCGATGCGTGCGAAGGCAAAGAGGGCGTTTGGTTCGAATGATCTGGTCGTGGTCGAGGCAGGGGACCGTGCCTTCAACAGGGCGGTGGTCTCTTATACCGGCGTCCATATCCTGAGAAACCTCTACAGGGCGCCTAAAGGTTCATTTGATCATATAACGGCCCGTTTTGCAGCGGATAACTCTACCGGTATAGACATCAATCTCTACCCAATTATCAGTTATTCCGGGCCGGGCCGCCAGAACGTGCTCCAGTGCTATGCCGATATCATCCGGCTGCACAGGAAACTGGGATTCCCTGTCACGATATCCACAGGTGCAAAATCAGTCTGCGGTATGCGGTCGGTGCGTTCCATAAAGCTGATATGTGAACTCTTCGGGATGACCGGGGATGAGGTGGATTTCGCTCTTGGCGGGGTCCGCAGGATACTTGAGCCTGAGATGCCGGTAAGGGTGGTGCCATGAAGAGAAGGCCGCCGACGCTTCGCGATAAGAAGAGATATATACTGGCCTCCCTCGTGCCCTGTCATGATGAAACGGGCGGCAAGGAGGTATACAATGCGGTCATAAACTCTGCCACTTCACTCTACGGGGATACCGGTACCGCAGAAATGCATCCCGTGGTCGTGTTCTGTGAGGGCGGTTACGCGATCATCAGGTGTGTCAGGGGAACAGAGAAGGATTGCGAGACGGCGATCTCGCTGGTGAATGGCATATGTGGGAAAGAGGCGGCCCTCAGGCCTGTTGCAACATCAGGCACCATTATGTCGCTGAAGAGCAGGATGAAGGACAAAAAACCGGTTAAAACCGGTTTGGTGGATATAAACGGGGAGACTTTCACTTCGTATCATTATCCACGTCAAAAGGTTGATTTAGCTATAGAAAAAATAAAATCTCAGGAATTATTGTTTTTAACTGAAATTGATCTGGAGGAGTAATAATGCAGCCAGGAATACAACAAGGAGGATATGACAGGGCGATCACCGTATTCAGCCCTGACGGTAGATTATACCAGGTAGAATATGCACGTGAGGCTGTAAAACGCGGGACTACAGCGGTGGGCATAAAATCTTCGGAAGGAGTCGTGCTCATCGTTGACAAAAGGGTCTCATCGCGTCTGCTCGAACCTACTTCCATCGAGAAGATCTACAAGATCGATGAGCACATCGGGGTGGCTTCATCGGGTCTTGTGGGTGACGCCCGTGCACTCGTTGACCGTGCACGCATCGAGTCGCAGATCAACCGTGTGTCATACGACGAACAGGTAGACGTGGAGACGCTTGCAAAGAAGATCTGTGACCATATGCAGACACTTACCCAGTACGGTGGTCTAAGGCCGTATGGTACTGCGCTGTTGATCGCCGGCGTGAGTGACGGGCGGCCGAGACTTTTCGAGACAGATCCCAGCGGAACCCTGCTCGAGTACAAGGCCACCGGTATCGGCATCGGCAGGAACGCGGTCATGTCCGTATTCGAGGAGAATTACAATGAAGACTGCACGGTTGACGAGGCGATCATGCTGGGCCTCAACGCCCTTCACGCGGCAACGGACGGCAAGTTCGATGTAAATATGGCGGAGATCGGGGTGGTCTACCTGGAGAATGCGGAGTTCCACAAGATGTCGAAAGAGGACATGAAAAAATACGTCGGTGAACTGAAGAAGGAGATCTCTGCACAGGAGAGTAAGGAAGAGTAAAGGAGGTTAAACGTATGATACCGTTGGATCAGGCCGTTGTTGCCCGTCTCGAAAGTCACGGGGAGAAGTTTGAGCTTCTTGTTGACCCGGATCTTGCTGCAAAATTCCGCCAGGGGGAGGACCTGAAGGTCGAAGACCTTGTCGCTGCTATATATGTCTTTGAGAATGCATCGAAGGCGGAGAAGGCTTCGGAGGATTCACTGATGAAGGTCTTCAAGACCACCGAATTCGAGGAGGTTGCCGCCACAATCCTACAGAAGGGCGAGATCCACCTGACCACCGAGCAGAGAAAGGAGATGATCAGGAGTATGAGGAAGCAGGTTGTAAATCTCATCGCCAAGAACGCGGTCAACCCGCAGACACATACCCCCCATCCTCCTGCAAGGATCGAGAGGGCGATGGAGGAGGCAAGGGTAAATATCGATCCCTTCAAGCACCTCGATGTCCTGGTCAGGGAAACCATGAAGGCGCTTCGCCCGATAATACCGATCAAGTTCGAGGAGATCAAGGTTGCGGTCAGGATTCCCCCGGAACATGCGGCAAAATCATACGGCGATATCTCCGCTGCTGCGGTCCTGCAAAAGCAGGAATGGCAGAAAGACGGGTCATGGATCTGTGTGGTGGTCATACCCTCTGGTGTGCAGGACGATTTTTACAACCTGATCAGCCGCCTCACAAAGGGTGAAGGCGAAGTAAAAATTATTGAACGAATATCTTAATAATCACAGGGTCAAATTAAATAGGACATATAGAGGTAATTCAAGATGGCAAAGGGCAAACACAGGGCAAAAGGCAAGGTTACAGGGAGTTCCGGCAGGTTCGGTCCGCGTTATGGCAGATTCATCCGTAAGCGTGTGGCCCAGATCGAGAAGGTTTCAAAAGCAAAGCACACCTGTCCCCGTTGTGACCGTGACTCGGTAAAGCGCATTGGGACCGGGATCTGGGAATGTAAAAAGTGTGGATTCAAGTTTGCAGGCGGCACTTACGTTCCCCAGACCCCCGGCCTGAAGGTGGCGCTCAGGAATATCGAGCGCTCCATCCAGAAAGAGGCATAACTGTAATATGAGTTCATACAAATGTGCCCGTTGCAAGGCCAAGGTGGAGATCGATGTCAATGTCAGGTGTCCGTACTGCGGCCACCGTATACTATTCAAAGAGCGTGGAGCATCGATCAAAGAGCTGAAAGCTCGATGAATATTTTGGTCACCACGTCAAGAAAACCAGTTCAGGAAGTGCGGATGCTTGCCAGAGAGCTTGCGTTTGCACTTCATGCAGATTTTTTAACCAGGGGTAAGGCGGGTATTGCCGATCTCATGGCCGGTCATGATGCTGTTTTCATCATTGGAAAGGATCGGGCAGGATATATTGTTTCATTGTTCCGAAGGGGTGAATGCGTTGCTGAAATCCCTTTTTCAGGCTATGAAGTTGCTGAAAGGACCGGTCCCGTGGAGTATGGCCTGGTATCAAACCGACCGGTTTATGAACTGCTAAATAGATATGTTGAGGTGCGTCCGGGTTCGGAGGGCATGGAGGGTCTCCTCATGTACGACGGGAGGCAGAAGCGAAGGATTGTCCTGAAGGGGTGACGATGAAACATACTGCGGTCTTTACCTTCAGGTGCGACTGTGCGGAATCAATATATAAATCGGTCGCCCCTGAAGAGGACGACCTGATGGGAAGGTCATCCGCAAGGGTCACCCTGGTGGATGAATCCACGCTTGTGCTGAAGGTGGAGGCCGGGGATATTCCTGCCCTCAGAGCGGCACTCAACAGTTGGCTCAGGCTGATAAACATTGCAAAAGAGACAGAAGAGGTAATCACAGATGGATAATATTTCACCGAAAGTTCAGAACCAGATACAGATGCTCCAGCAGATGCAGCAGCAGATGCAGGCGGTGCTCCAGCAGAAGTCCCAGTACGAGATGGCTGTAAAGGAAGCAAAAAGGGCCATCGAGGAGCTGAACGATACAAAGGAAGACGCCGGGGTCTACATGACCGTGGGCAGCGTGATCATGCAGAAGGACAGGGAGACTGTCCTCTCTACACTGACCGAAAAGATCGAGACCCTCGAGATCAGGGTAAAGTCACTGGAAAAGCAGGAGAAAGCGCTCTCTTCAAAGTTCGAGCAGCTTTCCGCACAGGTGCGCGAGTCGCTTGATAAGAAAACCCCCATGGCACAGTGAGGGTATACTTTTTTTCAGGTCTGTTTCTATTACGAGTTCGTTACAGACCGTGTATATGAATTATTTCTGAAGAGGAGTAATTTTCTGTTCCTATAGATATCCCCTGTGGAATGGTGCATTATACTGTAAACCGTATATGGGGAGTATCGCTATAGGTGGCGGGGTCTCCCATCCCCTTGAACCTCTCCCCCTTTTGCGATATTATGGTAATCGGATAAAGGGGATATCGTGAATGAATATAATTTTTAAAGAATTGTGTTTTTCTGGAAAAGGTTCTCAACAGGCTGGCTTATTAAAGATCTCGCTATGTCATGGCGGCTAATAATGGACGCTGTCAGGCAGCCAATATCCTGCGTATCCTGTTTTCTGCATATCGGTTTTGACCGTTATCAGCGCCGTATTGGCTTTATTTAGCCCCAATAATATCCTTTTTCCAATGAAGGAACAATATGTTTAAATCATCTAAGTTACAATCTATGTAGGCAGCGTCCCGCCTTAACTCAGACTGGTAGAGTGCGCGGCTGTAGTTTGGTTTTCGCCGTCAGGGCGAACTGCGCGGCTACCGCGATGTCCCCGGTTCGATTCCGGGAGGCGGGATGAACCATCAAAGCCCAGGTAGTGTAGTGGCCCATCATGACGGCCTGTCACGCCGTCGACACGGATTCGAATTCCGTCCTGGGCGTTTCTTTGTTTTTATCATCTTTGGTGTGCCTGTTCTCCCTGTTTAGAGATATTCACAATGATCATGATCGGGTGATCGAACCACACCAGGGATTCTCAAATATATCCCGGAGATCCTGTATTCCCCGCAATATTTTCGCAATTATTATATCTGCCGGATACAGATGCAGAATCTATGAAAATAATTTCTTTTCTCGTGTTTCTGGCCATTTGCGCCGCCGTTGCACTTGCCGGGTGCACGGATGAAACATCCCCCGCAGAACAGGAAGCGTTACTATCCGGCGCTGTAAGCGGCGTTAATGCGGAACTGCTCGAATTGAAAGAGGCGGTGGAGGGAAATGCAGAATCGCTTGGCACGGGCAGCCTGTCGGGAGAATCAGCGGAACAGACGCTTAAGAATACGCTGCTGGAGTTCCCGTGGGCGGAATCCTCGCTGGTCATCTCCGGGGAAGGCATCGTGCTGACGGCTGTCCCGGCAAATCAAGAGAATCTTGTCGGGATGGATCTTTCGTCGCAGTCACCCGTTATAAGTGCAAATTCAAAAAAGGTTCCAGTCGTCAGTGAAGTATTCTTGATGCAGGAGGGCTTCTGGGGGATCTCACAGAGTGCACCCGTATTTTCAGGCGATGGTGATTATCTCGGTTACACGGATATCACATACATGCCTGAAGAGCTCATCGGGCGTGTGATCATGCCCCTCCTGAAGGATACGCCCTATGATGCGTGGGTGGTGCAGACCGACGGGCTTGTCATATTCGACACCACCGCCGAAGAGATCGGGAAGAACCTCTTCACCGATCCGGCCTACCAGTCACTTGGACTCCGGGAGGTCTTCAGTCGTATCGTAACCGAGCCCTCAGGCAACGCCGTATACAGTTTCTGGGACAGGGACTGGGGGCGTTACGTTGGAAAGAAGGCTGTATGGGCAACCGCAGGGATCGACGGTGCAGAATGGCGGATTGTGATCACAAAAGCTGCTGAGGAGGTCGTTACCGCTGAAACCACTGCCACACCGGGTATTATAACCCCGATGGCCCTGGGTGAGCTCGAAGATTTTGTTGGCGGTGCGGTGATACACGCGGTGAACAACGGGCGGGATGCTGCTCTCGATGAGTTCAATAATCCCGATGGACAGTTTGTAAGCGGAGATCTCTATATCTTTGCCTATGACATGAACGGCAATGTCCTGGCCCTGCCGTTTCAGAAGGGGCTTATCGGGCAGAACCGGAGAGAGGTCACCGACACAAACGGTGTGGCATATATCGACGGCCTTATAGAGATGGCCGGCACCGGTGGGGGCAGCCTCTACTATGTATATCCAAATCCTGCTAAAAACTATGAAGAGCAGCTCAAACTATCATATGTGCTTCCCGTGGACGGGACATGGTTTGTGGGTTCCGGGATCTATGTTCCCGGGCTTGGTACCGGATTTGATGAAGCTGATAAAGATCGCCTGATGGAGCGGGTCAAGAGTGCCAGGGATTATGCACAGGTGCATGGCATGGATTCAGCATGCGAAGCCTTCAATGACCTTTCCGGGGACTTTGCAAATGGCGGGGAGTATATCTTTGCGTATGATCTCGAAGGAAACACGCTTGCCCTGCCCTACCAGCCTGAACTGGTAGGGACAAACCGGCTGGGTTTCGAGGATCGCTACGGAGTAAAGGCGGTCCAGTGGGAGATCAATGCCGCAAAGAGCGGCGGGGGTTTTGTGTATGTCACATATACAAACCCTGACACAGGGGAAGAAGGGCTGAAACTCTGTTATGTGGCGCCCGTGGACGGGACATGGTTTGTGGGCTCCGGCATATACACAGCGGATACCTGATCTATTCAGGATATCCCTGATTTTGATTTGAATAGCAATTCTAATGAGTATATCTGACAATTATTATTATGGACAGAGCTGAGGGATTTCTGGTTATGGGCATACTCGCACTTGCGATCGCACTCTTTTTTATTGGCTACCTGATAGGGCGTTCCTCGATGATATGATTACGGCAGGCGTTTCCTCTCAAATGTAATATATTGGCTCTGTAGAAATCCTCTAAAGCGTGCCTTGGCCGTGCCTCTGGTAATAACATGCATGATAGTGCAATTATACTGTAAACCGATATGGGCGTATCTTATAGGGGGGTAGGTCTCCCTTCCCCTGAAACCCCTCCCGGTTTTGCGATATTCGCTATAGTTGGATGAAGAAAATAAAGTGAATTTAATTATAAAAGAATATTTTTCAGAAAGGATTTCTACAAGACCATATTTTGTATAGTTTAGATTAAGTCGCAGTTTTCACTCTACAGGCCAAAACTCCATAGTAATTTAAAGATTTATTGCTGGAAAAAAATATTCAGGATTTACTTTTTATCCTTTTCCATGATCTGTTCAATCTTTTTCTTTTCCCAATCCTTGCCCATAATCCTGAAATTGGAAAAAACGCCCAGTGCATGGGCAAACAGGCCAATTCCCCAGAATATCGTGACCCAGTAGAACCAGAGTGCGCCGGGTGAGGTGACCAGGTTTATAAACAGAAGAAGCAGGTTGATGATCACATACCAGATCAGGTGATGATAAAACCCCCTCATCTCATGCACTTTCTCTCTTGCTTCTTCGTATGTTTTATTATCGTCCATAATATCTCTCCGGTTGAAAGTATGCTTTTTCCATATTTATACTGATTCGTTGCCATGAATCCTGCATTTGGATCAGTATTTCAGCTTTAATCCCACACCCACCTCTTCTCCAGGTGCGATTCCTGCAAGCAGGTTGACGGCCCTCTTGCCGGTACAGTGGCAGGGGTGCAGTCTTTCCGGGGATATTTCTTTCATGTACCTGGCAACCTTGCTGATTCGTTCGTCGCTGGCACTGTACAGGTGCATGCCTCCGATGACGTCCACCACCTTCTCCTCTTCGCATACCTCCTTTGCATACTCCACGGTGGAACATATGCCTGCATGAGAACAGCCGGCGATGATCACCAGCCCCTTTTCTGTCCGGCAGGCAAGGGCGGAGTCGTCCGGGATCGTATCCACAATAATGCCCCCGGGGGTGTGCAGGTGGGCTTTCCTGCGTCTCTCCTCAAAATCGAATATGGTCGGAACCTCGCCCAGGAAAACGACATTGTCGGTAATCCATTGAGGCTTTTCAGACTCTCTCAGCATGAACTCGGACTCGATCATCTCCTTTCCTGCGTGGCTTCCCACGATCCCGGTCTTTTCAAGGGTTCTTGGATACAGCGCCGCCGGGTGGCAGACGAAAGTATGATCTTTGATCGGAAAACCCTCAATCCGGGACATCATCATGAAACCGAGCAACGGCGAAATTCCGCCGGTATGGTCCGTATGGCCGTGCGAGATCGCGATACAGTCAAGATCTCTTGGATCTATTCCCATTTTAAGGGCGTTCCGGATAAAAAGGTCCGAGTATCCACAGTCAAAAAGAATATTTTTGCCTGCATCCGTGATATGATACGAGAGTCCGGGCTCTCCCTGGAAATATCTGTCGATGAGTGTATTGTTATCTACAAGAACGGTAAGCTCCATATGGAAATCTTGGTCTGTTGTTTTATATTAATTTGTAAAACGTCAACGGAATTATGGTGCAGAACATAACCCCTGTTGTATAAAAAGAGGGTTTTCACCAAATTCTGTTTGAAATCTCATCTTTTGGACAGAATCTCCTTCCATTTTATCCTCTGCCATTCGGCGTTTTCTACTTGAAGAACCTTGAAAGAGGGTGGGACATCACCATTTTTGTCAAATACCTTTGGCCCGATGATCCCGATGTGCCTGATCCTGGAAAGCCCTTCTTTTATTCCTTCCGGAGAATAACTGCCGATATCTATGGCATCTTCAAGAATCATTACAGTCTCGTATCCGTAACAGAAGATCCAGTCTGCTTCTTCATCCCCGTAAATTTCTTCGTACCTGTCCCTGAAATCCTCGTCCAGATAGATCGACTGCATGGTTGCGGTTACCCCCTCGGACAGGTTTCCGGCGGACCGGATAAAATCTTCCGTTACGATGCTGTCGCTCCCGAACCATACCGGATCAAGTCCGTTTGTATGGACCTTTCTGATTATCTTCCCTGCCTCTCTGGTATATCCGACAAAAAATACGGCATCCGGATCTGCGTTGCAGATCATTGCTGACTCCATATCATATTGATCCTTATCTGGGGTCAGCGGAATTTCGATTACTATATCCAGTCCGTAGTGTTCTGTGGCTTCGGCAAAGGCACTACTGAGCCCCCTGCCGTATTCATCATCAGCATATACCACTGCAACCTTCTTTACCCCGGGATGGAGAACTGACAGGATCTTGGCTGCGCCCCTGCCCTGGTATCTGTCGGATGCGATGATCCTGTACACGTATGGGAAATTTGAGATCTCAGGATTCGTCGCTGTGGGTGAGATCAGCACCACCCCGTATTCCTCTGTGTATGGTGCGATTGCAAGGGTGCCGGCGCTTGTCACGTCTCCTATGATGACGGGGATTCCTGCTTCTACAAGTGATTTATACCCGGACACCGCCATTTCCGGGTTGCTTGCGGTGTCATTATACCTTATAACAATCCTTGCCCCGTCTATACCTCCTTCCTCGTTTATGTCCGATACCGCAA
>Ga0272441_10003324_pt1 | contig 30708 bp, 33 predicted proteins | sample SSMProp6N_FD_193582 | JGI IMG/M metagenome (GOLD analysis project Ga0272441, IMG submission 193582) | Marine sediment archaeal communities from Little Sippewissett salt marsh, Falmouth, MA, United States - SSM-Prop-6N | ecosystem: Environmental > Aquatic > Marine > Wetlands > Sediment ... | reverse complement strand
ACCTTCCGGGATGTGACAGCTAGCCTTGAGCGCGTAGACGAGATCAACCAACGCATCTTGCGGGTTGGCCGTGGCAAAAGCGCCATTTGCACCGGACGGCACATAGCCAAGCTTGCCCCAGGTCCAGGTATCATCGGCAACGCTGTCATAGGCTAGAAAGCCACGCGGCTTGCGCACCCCATCGCCGTTGACGAACGCGGTGCCTTCCTGCTCCGCGAAGGCGATCTGCACCTCGCCTGCCAGCCATTCCTCAATGCTGACAGCGCTGTCATCCAGCAACGACTGGGTGGCCGCCGGCATGGCGTAAAGCTCCATCGTCGGAAATTCCATTTCCGACAGCACCGGCGCGGCGGTTTCAGGCCGCGTTTCTTCTTCGCCGACCCAGCCGGCAATGGAACCGGTGGTGGCGATCGGCTTTTTGAGGGATGCCCCAGAGACCTGCCGCACATCGGCGATCGCGCGGATCGGCGAAGCGTCCGACATCACGCGAGCAATCTCGCTTTCGGTTTCACTGGGCACCAGATACCCGCCATCCGGGTCTGATTGGCCTGATAAGGCCTTGACTTCCAGCGCGCGCAAATCAAACGCATCACCTTTGCGCATATAGCCTTCCCACGCGCGCTTGTGTTCAAGCGCTGTGTGCGACAGTACGCCCAGCGGCAGGCCGCCGCGGCCCGGACGCCGCGCCTTGAGCGACAGTTCATCCATGCGCCGCTTTTGTTCGTCCATGGCGTCGTTGATGCGCTCCACCTTGTCGGCGGTCACAACATCGGACGTCATGCGCCTTTCGATCTGCGTCAAGCGCTCGTCGTTGGCATCCTTGAACTGCTCGAACGCGGACAGAAACTCGCTGAATGCATCGCGCAGTTCCGTCGATTGTGGATCCCACGGCGCTGCCGGTGCTGTCATTTCAGCCTTGTGTTCAAGCGCGTGGGGAGAAGCGGGATAGGCCGCCTTGGTTTCAAGCGTCATGCGTTTTTGGCTCCTTTGCCGGTTGAATGTGGGGACGCGAGATGGGCGCTGGCCCGGCGCATGACGCGGGCAAGCGCGGTTGATTGCAGGTGTGAGAACGCACCTGCAGCAGGCGCTGTTTTCGCCTTCACTTGGGTAACGCGGGCGGTATCCAGCATGGGAAATGTCACCAGCGAGATTTCCCACAGATCAACTTGACGCAGCACACGGCCACCGCCCGCCCGGCGGGTGGCAGCAACAGTGTGAAAGCCAATGGACAGGCCGGTAAGCGCGCCGGCCTTCAATAGGGCATAGGCTTCTTGGCCGGCATGGCTTTCAAGCGCTAACCGGCCTTCCACCCACAGCCCTTGCGCATCTTCGTGCAATGCCGTCCATATCCCAATGGGACTTGCTACTTGGTGTTGATAGAGCATGGCGATACGCGCCCGCCCGCGTTGCGCCAGCGCTGCGGCAAAGGCACCAGGCGTGACCACATCATTCTGCTCATCGGCTTGGCCAAACAGCGATGCATATCCGGCAAAATGGCCCGCTCCCGTATCCTGCACGGTGCCAGGCACCGGGGTGCTTGCGCGCGCAGGTGTGCGCATTGGCACGCCCATTGGCGCACGCGCACGCTTGTAAGAGAGCGGTGGTGTCATTCAAGTCTCTTTTTACCGGTGGCGCCGCACGTGCTAGGGCGCGTGCGGCTAGAGGGCGCTCAGCCCATCGACCTTGGTTTCGATACGGTCAACGGATTGCCGCAGATAGCGGATCTGTTCTTCGACGCGCGCCGTACGTTCCCCTATCGTCGCGCTGGCAATCACTTCGCGCTCAAGATAGTCAATACGCTGCATAGCCGCCCCGGCCCATAGCAATGCCCCCGCCGTCTGCAGCACCATGGCGGCGATCAACGCAATGGGAACACGCTTATCGAGATGCCAGCCATTGGCCTCATTCTGGGTCATTGCCATAGCCCAACGCCTGCCGCTTTTCTTCGTCTGACAAGAAGGTGGCAGCGCCGATGCGCGTCCACAGGGCTTCGCGGTCGGCGTTTAAGGCATCGACTGCATCCGGGTCATACCAGACGCGCAAATCCTCGCCATAACGCGGGGCAAGCCAGCTGGTCATCGCGTTGCAATAGCGCGCGACAAGCGGCAACACCGTTTCGCGCCAGAAGGCGCGGTTAGCTTCGGTGTAGTTGGCGTAGGTATTGTCGCCGGGGATGCCCAGAAGCATCGGCGGTACGCCGAAGGCAAGGGTGATTTCGCGCGCCGCAACGTGCTTGGCTTCGATGAAATCCATGTCTTTAGGGCTCAGCGCCATGGCTTTCCAGTCGAGCCCGCCTTCGAGCAGCAACGGGCGGCCTGCATTATCCGCCCCCTGATAGTTCTGCTCTAATTCCTCTTTGAGGCGGTTGAATTGCTCTTCTGTGAGATGCTCCGCGCCTTCCGTTCCCGCATAGACCAACGCCCCGGACGGCCGGGCGGCGTTATCCAGCAAGGCCTTGTTCCACGCACCAGCGGAATTGTGGATGTCGATGGCAAAAGCGGCCGCCTCGAGCGGGCTCATGCCATAATGATCATTGGTCGGATGAAACAATTTGAGATGCAAGATGGGCCCGGCCATAGGACCGGCATCCGGCACCGCAAAAGACGCGGTCTCACCGCCCGAACTATATTCATACGCCTCCGGCCAACCTTGCGGGCCAGGCACCACCTTCATGCGGTCCGGGCGTAAGGCGTAAAGCTCGCGCGGAACGCCATCCACATCCACCACTTCCATATAGGCGTTGCCGGCGGATTGCAGATGGGCAAAAAAGTGGCACCGCACATCGCTACCCTCTTCGAGAGGGTTGGGCCGCGCGAGCAGATCCAACAACGGGTGGCTGTCTAACTCCGCATCCCCTTGATACATCAGCAACGGTACCGAGGCAGCGCTTTCCGCAATGCGGCGCACCGCACGATAGGCTATGGGGTTTTTCTCCAGGCCTTCCTGCGCGAGCGCGGCATAGTCGCGCGGTGTCCATCGCGCGCGGCCTTGCACATGCAACGCAACCAAAGCGCCAGTGCGCGACGCCTTCGTGTCAGAAACGCGCGCATCAACGCGGCGGGAGAGCCAGGGGAAAAACGGCATGGGCATCCTTGTTGGTCTAGAGGCGGCGCAAGCGTGGCTCGCCTGCTTGCGCCTGCAGCATGAGGTCGGTCAACGCCCACACGAGCGCATCGAGCCTGTCCGGCGAACCGGATCGTTTGGGCGCGGACGGGTCGAATTCACACAATTGATCTTCTAAACGCGCTAACACCCCCACGTGATGGACGTGCCCTTGTTCGTACAGCGCCGCAACCGGCTCCGCCCGCACCGCCTTGCCGCGGGTGGCACGGACCAGGCGCACAGGCAGGCTTTTGTCTACCTGGCGGATTACCGCTTCGACCATTTCTCCGCCCTGATTGGCTTCGGCGACGATACGGTCGGCGGCATAAGCATGGTAAGCATCCGCAACCCGGCGCGCCCACCGTGCCGGGCTCAAGCCGCCGGCGGACCGGTCCACGAGAACATAGCCTGAGCCATCCACGGCGCGGCCGGCGACGATGATGCCGCATTCATCCGCCGCTGCGGTAGATGTGGCAGGTGGGTCCACCGCCACCACCACACGGTGCAGCTGCGGCGCTTGGGTGACGCGGGTTGCGTCGATCATTTGGCGCTGCCATAGGGCGTGTGGATTGTCTTCCAGTAGTTCGGCATCCAGTTCTTGGCGGCCAAGGCGCGTGCCTTGATAGCGGCGGACGATGGCGGACAAAAACCCCGGCGCCAGATTGGCGGCATTGGCGTGTGTGGCAGCGCGGCTGATGCGGGTTCCAGGGTCGGCCATTAGCCGCTTTAACGCCGGCACCGGCCGCGGTGTGGTGGTCACCGTCTGACGCGGCGTCTCGCCCAAACGCAAGCCGAATTGCAGCATGTCCCATGTCTCATCGATATGTCGCCATTTGGCGAATTCATCCGCCCACGCCGCGTGCGCCTGATGGCCGCGCAGCGCCTCGGGGTCTTCTGACGAAAACGCCAAGGCTTGCGCGCCGGACGGCCACTCGACGCGGCGTTTGGAGGCAATCCATTTGGGCCGCTCGCGTGGCGGCGCGATGGCAATCAGGCCTGACGGGCCTTCCACCATGACGTCACGCACGTCGGCCAGCGTTTCTCCAATCAGCGCGATGCGGATGGGCTGGCGCGCCTGCGCGCGCACCCATTCAGCGCCAGCGCGCGTCTTGCCGGCGCCACGGCCACCGAGCACCAGCCACGCCGTCCAATCGGCACTGGCATCCGGCGGCAATTGGTCATCGCGCGCCCACACGTTCCAGGCGTAATACAGCGCCTCAGCTTCGTTGGGGCTCAGACTCTGAAAGAAGCGCGCCTGCTGTTCGCTCGTTGCCGAGGCGAGCCACCCGCTCAGCAATCGCTGCGACGATGCGGTCATGGTCGGCGGCGGTATCCTTGGCGGCGGGGTCTGCTGTCTCAAGCTTTGCGGCTAGCTGCATCAATTTGTCGAGAACCTGCGCCAGCGCCGCCAAAACCTTCGCTTCACGCTCGCGGTCTTTGTCGGTACGCGCGGGGTTGGCAATGGCGGCTTCCAGTTCGTTGATATGGGCGCCAAGCGCGCGGCTCAAGCGCGCCAGCATGGCAAGAGACGGGTCGTCCGACTTGGCAATGGGGTCCAACACCGCGCCGCGCACCGGCAACCGCCGGCGCCGCTTCGGCCAACCCTGCCGCTTAGCATGGGTATATAGCCGCTTCTGCGAGATGCCGAACCGCGTCACGATCTCAACAACCGTAAGGTCATTATCGCGATAAGCGGCTTCGATGCCCGCCCAGTCAGGGTCGGTCATAGGCGATGGATCATTATCTTTATGGGAGAAAACGGGCAGCGGCGGTAGCCGCCAAACCCAATTCTTGAGCGTGCCCAGAGGCTACCGGAACAGCGTGGCAGTGTCAATAAGAAAATTCGTATTACGCGATTTTTTCACGTTTTAAGTTCATTTTTGCTGTTATCCCAAGCAACGATATGGTCGTCCATATCTTCCGGTGCAACCTCTTCCTCGCTAATGGTTTTGCCCCGCACGGAGATGCCGGCGCGGTGAACTGTCTCTGGATCGCCGGAAATTAACGGGTGCCACGAGGCTAAACGCCGCCCCTCCGCTAGGCGCCGATACGCGCAAGAGGCCGGCATCCAGGCAATGTCGGCAATATTGCCCGGTGTAAGCCGGATGCAGGTAGGAACGCGGTTTGTGCGATTTGCGTAATCTTTGCACCGGCACGTCTGCTGGTCCAATAGCCGGCAGGCGAGGTTGGTGGTGGCGATCTCACCGCTGTCGACGTCTTCAAGTTTGATCAGGCAGCACCGGGCGCAGCCATCGCACAGGCTTTCCCATTCTTGCGGTGTCATTTCCGCAAGGCGCTTGCGCTCCCAAAACGGGCGCGCCTCGCCGCCCGCAGCGGCATCTGCATCGCCGCAAGGCGCTAAGATTTGGGTCATGGGAACGTCACCATGGGCGGTACGTGCGTCATCGGCGCGCCGTTATATCACATCCCACCCGGCGCGGCGTATCATGGCGGCCGGCCTGCAGCGTGGTAGCGTCCCAGCGTTCGGGGATGTAGCGTTCGGGCGCCGCTCAGGGCGCGCCGAAGCAAGAAGGGAACCGTATGCGCGTAAGGAAAATGACCGGAGCCGGCGCTGCGATGCTGGTGGCGGGCCTGGTGCTGGCTGGCCTGGCGCTATGGCTGATGCGCGCACCTGATGCCACGCCCGACGCCGGGCCGCAGCGCATCGTGTTTGCAACCGATTGGAAAGCGCAAGCCGAGCACGGCGGCTTTTACCAGGCGGTGGCCAAAGGGTTTTACGCTAAGCGCGGGTTGCAGGTGGTGATCCTGCCCGGCGGACCCGGCATCAATGTGCCGCAATTGCTGGCCACCGGCGCCGCCGATTTTGGCATCGGCTCCAACAGCTTCATTCCGCTGCGCATCGTTGAGGCGGGTGTGCCGGTGCGCGCGGTGATGGCGGTATTTCAAAAAGACCCGCAAGTGCTGATTACCCACCCGCGGCCGGACATCACGTCGATTGCCGACATGAAGGGCAAGCCGATCATGATCGCCGATGCCACCGTCGGGGCGTTTTGGGTATGGCTCAAAGCGAAATACGGATTCACCGACGCACAAATCCGCAAATACACTTACAATCTTGCACCGTTTCTGGTGGATGAGGAAGCCATCCAACAGGGATATGTCACATCGGAACCCTATCTCATCGAGCAAGCGCTTGGCCGCCCGCCACAGGTGTTTTTGCTGGCGGATCACGGCTACCCCGGATACGCGACGATGGTGCTAGTGCCGGAAACCTGGATCGCCGACCGCCCGGACATTGTTCAGGCCTTTGTCGACAGCACCATCGAAGGCTGGCACGATTATATGTACGGCGACCCGGCCGCCGCCGACGCGCTTATTCTGGCCGACAACCCTGAGATTACCGCCGACGTTCTCGCCCAAGCGCGCGCTAAGATGCGGGCGCACCAGCTTCTAACCGCGCGCGACGCGCAAACCTTAGGCATTGGGTCGATGACGCAAGAGCGGTGGCGGCAATTCTTTACGGTGATGGCCGATAGCGGCGTTTACGCGCCGAGCCTTGCCTGGCAAGACGCGTTCACAACCGCATTCGTCAACAACCGCGCCGCAGCGCTGGAGCTTGCGCGCACGCCCGCCGCCGCGGACGAGTAATCCCATCGTGGCCACCCCCCTTCTTACGCTGCACAATGTGAGCCGCCGGTTTGATGGCACCGGGCACGCCTTGGCCGGCATCTCAGCGGATATCGCGGCGGGCAGCTTCGTTTCGCTTGTCGGCCCATCGGGGTGTGGCAAGAGCACGCTTTTGCGGCTGATCGCGGGCCTTGATGCGCCCAGCGGCGGCACGCTGACATGGGCGCATGGCCCGCCGGATCTATTCGGTTTTGTATTTCAGGATGCAACGCTGATGCCGTGGGCAAGCGTGTTTGATAATGTGTGGCTGCCGTTTCGGCTGCGCGGCATATCGCGACAAGAGGCCGGCACCGCCGTTTACGAGGCGCTTGCGCTTGTTGGCCTGGCAGACCGCGCCGACGCTTATCCGCATACGCTATCGGGCGGCATGCGCATGCGCGTATCCATCGCCCGGGCGCTAGCGCTTAAGCCGCGCGTGCTGTTGATGGACGAGCCCTTCGCGGCGCTGGACGAGATTACCCGGGCGCGCCTCAACGACGACCTCAATATCCTGTGGACGGAGCATGGCTGGACGGTGCTTTACGTTACCCACAGCGTCTACGAAGCGGCGTATCTGTCAACGCGCGTTTTGGTGATGCCGGCGGACGCCCGCGCCTTCGTTGCCGATATCGCCATCGACGCGCCGGCGCCGCGCGGCGATGCCTGGCGGGCCGACGCACGCTTTGCGCACATATCAGCAAAGATCACACAACAGCTTAGAACCGCCGCCACCGCAAACGCGCAGCACGCCTCATGACCGGCCCCGCTGCACTATCGTGGCAATGGATGGCGCCGGCCCTGTTTGGCTTGGCCTTCTTAGCCCTATGGGAATTGCTGGTGACGGTAATGCACGTGCCGCCTTACGTGCTGCCGGGGCCGTATGCCATCGCCGGCGCGCTGGCCAGCGGCTTTACATCGCTCATGGCCTCGCTGTGGATAACACTCACAATCACCTTAGCCGCGTTCGCCATAGCGCTTGTGACCGGCACCGGCTTTGCCGTCTTGTTTACGGAAAGCCGTTTAGCCGCGCGGGCGCTCTACCCTTACGCGGTGGCGCTGCAGGTGACGCCGATCGTCGCCATCGCGCCTTTGATCTTGATCTGGGTGGGGCTCGACAACGCGCACGTGGCGGTCACGATCTTGGCGGCCATCGCCGCGTTCTTTCCAGTACTGGCCAATATGACGGCGGGTCTGCGGGCGGCAGACCCTAATTTGGTGGACCTGTTCCGGCTTTACGGCGCCAGCCGCTGGCAAATCATGTGGGGCGTGCGGCTGCCGAGCGCCCTGCCCTATTTGCTGTCGGCCATGAAGATTTCCGCCGGGCTGGCGCTTATCGGCACGGTCGTCGCGGAATTTGTGGCCGGGTCCGGCACCGCCACGGGGCTCGCGTGGCGGATTCTCGAAGCGGGCAACAGGCTGCAGATCGACCGCATGTTTGCCGCCCTTTTTCTGTTGTCGGGCCTGGGCATTGGCTTGTTTTTATCGCTCACCGCTTTGGAGTACGCTGTGTTGCGGCATTGGCATGAGGGCATACGCGACCGTCGCGCCGGCCGATAATACATATATTTTATGTAATTCATATATTTTCACACCGGGATTGACGCATATTTGCGCATTTCCCATGTTGCGGGTACAGCAAGCGGGCAAGAGAGTGCACGCCTTTCTTGCCCGCATTACACGCGCAACACCACCCGGACGCACATGGCCCAACACATCAACAAGAAAGCGCGGTTTCATTCGCTCACCGCCAACCGGCTGCTCGATGGCGAGCCGGTGTATCTCACGCGTAGCCATGCATGGTCTGAAAACCTCCACGATGCGGCAATCGCCGACGGCAAGGACGAGGGGGCCGAGCTGACCCAGATTGCCGCCCAATCGGTGGCCGACCGACTGGTGGTGAACCCGTATCTTTTTGACGTGGACGTGGACGCAGGCAGGCCGCGGCCGATCAGCGTTCGCGAACAGATTCGCGCCACCGGCCCCACCGTCCGCCGCGACCTTGGCAAGCAGGCCTCGTGACGGCGCCGATGCCTGCCGCCTAACAGCTAGACCCTAGAGACGCACCATGTACCGATACGACGAATTTGACCGCACCATCGTTACCGAGCGGGTGGCTGAATTTAGCGGCCAGGTGCAGCGGCGTCTGGCCGGCGAATTGACGGAGGACGAGTTCAAGCCGCTGCGGCTGATGAACGGCCTCTATCTGCAATTGCACGCCTATATGCTGCGCGTTGCCATTCCCTACGGCACGCTATCGAGCGCGCAAATGCGCATGCTCGCCCATGTGGCGCGCACCTACGACAAAGGCTATGGCCATTTCACCACCCGCCAGAACATCCAGTACAATTGGCCGAAGCTTAAGGACGTGCCGGATATTTTAGCTGATCTCGCCACCGTCGAGATGCACGCAATCCAGACGTCGGGCAATTGCATCCGCAACGTAACCGCAGACCAATATGCAGGCGCCGCCGCGGGCGAGGTCGACGACCCGCGCATCTGGTCTGAAATTTTGCGCCAATGGTCGACCTTCCATCCGGAATATTCGTTTCTGCCGCGCAAGTTCAAAATTGCTGTAACCGGCCACGCACACGACCGCGCCGCCATTAAGGTGCACGACATCGGCATCGTCATCGTCGAAGGCGATAACGGCGCACCGGCATTTGATATTTATGCCGGCGGCGGCCAAGGCCGCACGCCGATGATCGCCCATTTGGTGGGCGCAAAAATTGCGGCACAAGATCTGTTGCATTTCATCGACGCCATTATGCGCGTCTACAACATGCACGGACGCCGCGATAACCTCTACAAAGCGCGCATAAAAATATTAGTGCACGCGCTTGGTGCGGAAGAATTTGCGCGGCAAGTGCATGACGAGTTCGCCAAAGGCGGCGCCGGAGACGATTTGGAATTGCCGGAGGGTGAGATCGCGCGCATTCGCGCCTATTTCGCACCGCCCGCGTATGAGACGTTGGCAGCCGACGACCCGGCATATACCCGCGCGCTTGCTGACGACAAAGCCTTTGCATATTGGGCCCGCACCAACCTTGCCGCCCACAAAGTGCCCGGCTACGCGATCGTCAACATATCGCTCAAACCCATTGGCGGTATTGCCGGCGATGCCAGCGACAGCCAAATGGATGCTATTGCCGATTTGGCGCAAAGCTTCAGCTTTGACGAAGTCCGCGTGACGCACGAGCAAAACCTGGTGCTGCCGCACGTCCGGCAAACAGACCTGTATGAGGTTTGGAAGCAGCTTGATGCGATCGGCTGCGCGACACCCAATATCGGCCTCATCTCCGACATGATCGTGTGTCCGGGGCTCGATTATTGCGACCTCGCCAACGCGCGGTCGATTTCCATCGGCCAGATAATTTCTGAGCGCTTTGCCGATCTCGACAAGGAACACGACATCGGCGAGCTGAAAATCAAGATCTCCGGCTGCATCAACGCCTGCGGCCACCACCATGTAGGCCATATCGGCATTCTTGGTGTCGACAAGAAAGGCGTTGAAAACTACCAGATCTCGCTTGGCGGCGCCGCCGATGAAAACGCCGCAATCGGCGACATCGTCGGCCCGGCTTTCACCGAAGACAAGATCGTCTGGGCAATTGAGACAATCGTCGACACCTATCTCGCCCTCCGCAAAGACGGCGAACGGTTCATTGACACCTACCGGCGCACCGGCATTGAGCCGTTCAAGGAGACGCTATATGCCGCTGCTTAAGGACGGGGTCGAAATCACCGACGACAAATGGGTGCGGATAGACGATGACGCCGCGCTGCCGGAAGACTGCCACGCGCTGGTGACCATGCGCCGCTGGCTGGCCGAGCGCGACACCTTGACAGCGCGCAACACACCCATCGGCGTGGCGCTGGAGAGCAGCGATAACCCGGATGCGATCATGGACGACCTGGGCCGTTTCAGCCTGATCGAAGTGGATTTTCCCCAGTTCAAGGATGGGCGCGGATTTTCCGTTGGCCGGCTGATCCGCCACCGCGGCACCTATCAAGGAGAGCTGCGCGCCAAGGGCGATATCTTACCCGACCAACTGCATTATCTCGCCCGCTGCGGGTATGACGCGGTGGACGGGGACGCGCGCATTACCCCCGCCGCCTGGGCGGAGGCGCAAACGCGGTTTTCGGAAGTGTATCAATCCACCGGCGACGGGCGCAAAACCGTCCTGCAGAAGCGCCAGTGTATCTAAGCGCAGCGCCGCGCGGGTCATTAAGCGGATAAGTAGAAGGCGAAAAAGAGAACACCCGGCCGCAGGGAGGATTGCGGGCCGGGTGCCACTTAACTCTTGGACATGTTTCGCGTATTACGCAGCGCGGCCAAGAGCCTCGTTTACATTGCTTTCAACGCGGGCGCGCACTTCTTTAACGCGCTTCACGATGGGGTCACTGACCTCTTTAACGGCCTTAGTGGCAATCGTGTTCAGCTTGTCAGCACCCTGACGGGTCCGCTTGACGGCGGCCGTCGCGTATTTGCGCTGCGCGTTGATCGCAGCCTGAAAGTCCTTAGCGTCAACCGTGGCACGGAACGCCTTGAAGCCATCGGCCACGTTACCTTCCACCGTGTCGATCACGGTGTGCGCAGCAGCGCGAAGCGGGCTTTTCGCCGGGGCCTTGCGGGCGGCCGGACGGCGGGTGGTGGGCTTCTTCGCAGTTTTGTTAGCAGCAGCCATTTTTCAACTCTCCTCATTGCGGCAGTCAAAGGGCGCCGCCAATTTCCCCATCTACTAGGTGTTTCAGTGCCCCCATGCATGGGGCATCCGAAGAGTTTGGCGTGACGGCCTAGGGCCGGGATGCCTCATCGCCTTGTGCGACGCAACATATATGAGAAAGACAGGGACCATTGCAAGCGATTTTTGCTGCGCTGCAATAATTTTTTTCAAACCCTTAGATTTCCGCCAAAAATCTGCGGATTTTCAAGCCCAGCCGCCAAACCGTTTAAGGCCGAACGCGGCCGATACGGCCGCGAGCGGAGCATTTTCAACGATATCGGCGACAATGCGTGCACTGCCGCATGCCATCGTCCAGCCATAGGTGCCGTGGCCGGTATTGAGTATCAGGTTTTGCCACGCGCCGGCGCGGCCAAGCACCGGGCCGCCATCCGGCGTCATCGGCCGCAGGCCCGCCCACACTTGGGTTTGCGGGCCGTCGTGCAGCGCGGGCAATAGCGCGTTGAGCGCCTGGCGTAAGGAGGCGGCGCGCGCATGATCGATGGTCACATCATATCCTGCAAGCTCGGCCGTGCCGGCCACCCGCACTTGGGTGCCCAGCCGCGTCACCACGATGCGGCGCTCCTCGTCGGTTAGGCTGATACGGGGGCACATATTGCTGCCTTCCGCCGCCACGGTGACCGAATATCCCTTGACCGGGTAAATCGGCAACCGCACGCCAAGCTGCCGCGCCAGCGCGACGCTGCCAACGCCTAGGCAGATCACCACTTGGTCACATGGGATGGTGCCGTGCTCGGTGCGAACCGCGGTAATCCGGGTGCTGTGCGTTTCAAATCCGCTCACCGTGGTTGCCAGGCTGAAGCGCACGCCCATGCCACAGGCCGCCTCGGCCAAGCGCTGCGTGAACAGATGCGCATCGCCGCTTTCATCGTCCACAAAATGGATGCCGCCGCGCACCTCCCCCGCCGCCACCGCCGCTTCCAGGGCGGGCTCGATACGCACGCACTCCGATGCCGCCAGATACCGTACATTGGCGCCAAGGGCGCTGAGCTGATGCGCCCGGTCTTCAAAGCCCTGCAGATCGGCGGTGGATTTCGCCACCTTCAAAATGCCGCCCGTCTGTTGGTGGTAGTCCAATGACAGAGTGGCGCGCACACGCTGCAATTCGGCAAGGCTTAGCTGGCCGAGCGCGAGGTTTCTGGCAACGCCTGCCGCATACGCCGATTTGGTGCAGCGCCGCAAAAACGCCGCAAGCCACGCCCATTGAGAGATATCCGCCCGCGGCGTCCATTTGAGGGGGGCGTCTACCCGACCCAGCCATTTGAGCGCCTGCCACGGTACCCCCGGTGCCGCCCACGGAGCGCTGCCGTGGGCGGCAATCTGGCCGCCATTGGCAAAACTCGTTTCCAGCGCCACCCCGTGGGCACGGTCAATGACCGTGACCTCGTGCCCGCGTTCGGCAAGATAATACGCCGTGGTGACACCGACCACGCCTGCGCCCAGAACAGCGATTTTCATGCCAGCGGTATCCCGTGCCCCCAGTGAGCCAGTGCCGTGAGCCAGTGCCGTGAGCCAGTGCCGTGAGCCAGTGCCGTGAGCCAGTGCCGTGAGAACGTGCATCACAGCAGGCGCTTTGATATGGCGGTTTTGGTGACCCGGCAAGCGCTGTGCGTGCCGCTCGCTTAGGCCAACTGCGCAAACAACACACCGGCCACCGCCCCGGCGGGCACAAGCGCCCATACCGGAACGCGCCCATAGGCCAGCACCGCAAACGCGGCGGCGGCGATCAGCACGTCCGTCCATGCGGTAAGGGCGGAGGTGGCAATCGGGTGGTAGAGGGCGGCGGCGAGAATGCCGACGACGGCCGCATTGACGCCCAAAAGCGCTGCGCGCGCCGTCCGGTTTTGGCGCAGCCGCGCCCAAAACGGCAACACCGCCGCCACAAGCATAACGCCGGGCAAAAAAAGCATTACCAGCGCCAACACGGCCATGCCCAAGGCGGGGATGGTCCCCGCACCAGCGGTGGTGGCCGCGGCAGCGCCGAGAAATGCCGCAACCGAAAACAGCGGGCCCGGCATGGCTTGCGCCAGCCCATAGCCGGCGGTGAATTGCGACACATCCACCAGACCAGGCGCAACCATTTCTGCCTGCAGCAACGGCAAAACCACGTGCCCGCCGCCAAACACCAGCGCACCGGAACGGTAAAATCCATCCGCGATATCAAGCGCAAGAGACGATGTGTGGGCAGCGGCCAAGGGCAGCAGCACCAGGCCCGCCGCAACCGCACCGAGCAGGCTAACGCCCACGCGCCGGGTAAGAGGTGCTGCGAATTCCGCCGAACGGTCAGCCTCTTGCGGGGCCCGCGCAAACAGCACAAAGCCAGCCATGGCACCGGCTGCAATCGCCGCCAATTGGCCCGCCACCCCGCCAAAGCCGATGGCGATGGCGGCGGCAACGCCGGCCAATACCAGCCTAGGCATATCCGGGGTCAAGCTGCGCGCCATGCCCATCAAGGCATGGGCGACGACCCCCACGACGACGGCTTTGAGCCCTGCCAGCAGGCCCGCCGGCACGGCGGCGCTGAACGCGACCAACGATAGCGCGGCGGCGCTCATGAGCAGCGCCGAAGGCAGGGTAAACCCCACCCAAGCGGCCAGTGCCCCCGCCGGCCCGGCCCGCATCAAGCCGATGGCAAACCCCGCCTGGCTAGACGCCGGGCCTGGCAAGAACTGGCACAGCGCAATAAGATCCGCATAGGCTGCATCCGTTAGCCAGCGGCGGCGGGCTACGAACTCTTCGCGGAAAAAACCGATATGGGCGACCGGCCCGCCAAAGGCGGTCAGACCCAACCGCAGAAACGCAAAAAAGACTTCCCTCATGTGCGGATTTGGCCTCATACGTGGATTTGGCCCAGGATACGCCAGATTGGCCACCAAAAATTTACTCTGCCCGTAAACGCTTAGTTCATATTTTGCTCGGTTCCATGAACCGAAGAGACGCCGCTAACCCCATATCAGGGGGTGCCAGGACGCCGGATGACAGGAATTGCTGCCAAACTGACGCACCTGCCCGCGCTTCTGCGCGATCGATCGCCGCACGGCCGGCGGGCGTTGCTGCATTGTGTGACGGACCTCTATATGTCCGGCGCGCATAGCTGCACGGACACCGTGCGCGACGGGTTTGGACTGCTACTTGCTGATCTGGCCCGCCGGGTCGATGCAACCGCCCGCGCTGAATTGGCGACCCGGCTCGAGACCATACCCAATGCCCCGCCCGCCTTACTGAAAGTGCTGCTGGCGGACCGTCCCGCCATTGCCGCACCAGCGCCGGCCAGTAACCTAACCCTGAGCGAAGCAGAGCTTGCCGCCACGCTCTCACGCCGCGGCGGCGCCCACGCGGTTGTCGTGGCCAGCCGACGCGGCTTGAGCGCCGCTCTGGTGCGCAAAATCGTGGCGCAACGCCATAGCAGCGCGCTTGAAGCCTTGGCCGAAAACGCCGATGCACCGTTGCAGCGCGCGGATTTCGATGCACTGATGCACGCGGCGACGACGCATCCGCGGCTGCAACGAGCCCTGATCGCGCGCACAGACCTGCCGGCGGATGTGGCGCTGCGGCTGTTGTGGCACGTATCCACACCGCTTGCCGGCCAAGCGCTGCAGCGGGCGCTAACAGTTACGCCTGACACCCTGGCGCTGGCGATGGAGATTGCCACCGCCCAGGGCTTCGCCGATACACCGCCGCACGCCCATCCGCCCGCCGCCTTACACTATGCCGACGCCAAACAGGCGCGCGGCGAACTTGGGGAGGCGCTGCTCGTACGCCTGGTGCAAGATGGGGAGATGGACCGCTTCTACGCCTGCCTCGAGCAGCTTGCCAGCGTGACCCGCACCGTGGCGACATGCCTTATGGATGAGCCGAGCGGTTATGCCCTAGCGATCTTATGCAAAGCGGCAGGCTTTGACAGGTCCACATTCTTAGCACTCGCGCATAGTTGGCGTGCGGGCGCCCAGCGCAGCACCGAGCAGACCTACGCGCTGATGATGGTGTTCAAGACCATCGACCGCACACGCGCTGAACGATTGCTGGAGTGCTGGAAGACGGTCTTCGGCGGTGGTGGCGCCCGCATCTTGCGCACTCAGCACGCCTACCGGCAAGCGGGATAGAACCAATTATTGGCCGGTGCCCGGTGCCGGCGGCGCAAACACATCCGGCGTACCGGCGGGAAGGCTTTCCAAATAGATCGACGTGGACGGAAAGGCAAAGCCCGTGCCGGCGGCTTCGACGATATCCTTTATGGCATAAGCAAGCTGCTCTTTGGCTTGCAGCCACTCCCCCCACACGGTGGTGCGCGTAAAACAATAGACCATAATGTCGATGGAACTGTCGTTGAACGCATCAATGCGCACAAACATCGGCACTTCCGGCGGGCCGCAAAACGCATCCGAGTTGAGTAAAAACGCCTCGATGCCGTTTCGGATCTGCGCCAGTTGCGCTTTTGTTGTCCGGTATTCGACGCCGATCTTCCAATAGATCCGGCGGTGGGTCATCGCCGAAAAATTGGTGACGGGTTTGCTGGAAAACTCTGTGTTCGGAACGTAAACCGGCGCCTTGTCGAAGCGGCGGATACGGGTGGACCTAAAGCCCACGTGTTCCACCGTGCCTTCAACGACGCCTTCTACTTGAACCCAATCGCCGGCGCCGAAGCGTTTTTCAACCAGAATGGACAGGCCCGCCAGCAAATTGGCGAACAGGTCTTGCGCCCCCAAGGCCACCGCAACGCCGAACAACCCCAAACCGGCGATGAGGGGGGCCACTTGAATACCCCAGATCTGCAACACCGTGGCAAAGCCGATCAGCACGATCGCGCCGCGAGCGCCGGTGATAAGCCACCCAACCATTTCCGGTGTCAAAATGGCCTCGAGCCGCTTGAACAGAGACGATAACGGCTTTACCGCGTGGTAGAGGATCAAAAATATCGCCAGCGCCACCAAGGATTGTTGTGCCTTGAGCAACACGGTGGCCGGCAGACCCTCCAGCGCCAGGTATTCTCCCATCACGAACAGGCCAAGCGTAATGACCAGCAACTGCAGCGATGGCAGGCTCGAATCAACGATGGTCTGGTAGCCTTTGAACCGGGTGCGCGCCGCTTGCCGGTGCGCCACAGCCATCACCACCCGCGCCAACAGGTCGCGCAGGATGTAAAAGCCGGCAAAAATGAGAAGGGCGATGAGAATGCGGCCCAAATCAATGCCAAAAACGCCTTCGTTCCAAACACCGGTGACGAGGGACCAGAAACTAAGGGCCTGTTCTTCGATTTCGTCCATGACCGGGAGTGTATGCCTGTGGTGAGCGCCTGGCGCGTCAAATAGCGTGGAACTCATGCGCTCCACAAGCGATCATGTCGCGTAAACGGCCGCCTGCCAATAATCTGGAAGAAATGCCCGGCGCGGTGTGTAAAATACAGCCGAACATAATCGACAAGCATGCACAGAAGGCCAACCCTATGGCGACAGTCCGCGATATCGTCCACAAACACGTAGAGGCCGCCCTGGCGGAGGCGGCGGCGCAAAACCATTCCCCCGACACGGTTGCCCGCGTCTTATTCGATGAGGTGATCAAGCTCTACCGCATCGACCGCACCGCCGCTGATATTGCCAGCGAACTTATGGCAGCGGCGGAGAATTTGGACGCCGATGAAGGCATTGCCTTTATGCGGCCCTAGGCGGCGGAACGATTAACGTCGACACGACGCTTTAGTGCCGAAAAGACGCTTAACGCCGAAAAACGGCATCGACCGACGGGTCGCGCGGCAGGCCCGGGGCCGGCTCAACGCTACCATCCAAAATTGGGGTCCGATCGCGCGTTTCAATTTCGATCGCCCAAATATCCGGGTCGGATGCAGCCTGCCGGGCGAGATAGGCCTGCGCCTCGACGTCGGAGATGGGGCCATGGGCGGTCGTGCATATCCACCGCGGGCCGGCCTGGGCAGCACTGCCAGCGCCCGGGACGCCAGCGCTGAGGTCGCCGGCGCCGGGCGCTGCGGTGTAAATATCCGCGCGCCGGTCCGGATAGCTCATTTTCACAAAAATCATACCGGCCACATCATGCCCGTGGCGCAGGACAGCGGCGAACGCGCCTGCCGCCGCGGCCATGCGCAAGATGGCTTGAACGCGTATATCTGACCTAAGCCTTGGGTGCATACATCCGCACATTGCCACCGCGCGCCCACCGCCGACAAGGGCCGACAAGGGCCGACAAGGGCCGCGCACGAGGCACACAGAGCGCGCTTTGCACCCCATATTTGGCGGCGGCACTAGATTTTTGCCGGCCCCGGCGCAAATGCGCATCCTCACCAGCCTAAAAGGCTTATTGGCATGAAATTGCACATAGCACATTGCGCCTCGGGCGCGATCAGCCTAAAAGTCAACATGTGCGTTGCAAGCGGCCGCTAGGCTGCGCGGGACGGGTGCTCTGAGCTGTCGGCAAGGGCAACAACCGGCGCGTAGCCTGGGCGTGCGTCGGTGATCTATGCCGCACCAATAAGATGCCGTACGCGTAGGATGCGGGATCGCACAGCGCATGAATGGTGATATCGTATCTCACTTATGCATAAAGGCGCATATAGAGGTACCCGAGAGAGATGCGTACAGACATATGGTCAGCCTGATGCGCGCCGTTTGGCGGTCGCACGGCTATTTGATTAGGAAGTTCCAGAATGGCTAAGGTCTTTTCGGCGTGCGTATTGTCTATTTTCGGGCTTGCAGGCCTTGTAAGCCTCGCGCTGACCGCACCGTCTTCGGCAGCAGACAGCTTGGCAAGCAAGGTGCCGGCCATTCAGGCGGTACCGGCGCCACAAGCCCAGCAGGCACCGCAGGCCGCACAAACCCCACAAACCCCACAGACCCCACAGACCAACGCGTATCAGCTTGCCAATGCGCGCGGCACCATGGCGAACGGATTGGCCGCGCCCATCCCCCGCGCCCGGCCGGCTTACACCGGCACCGCGCTTAGCGCATCAGGCCAGGGCGGCGGGGCGGCGGCGCCTTTGACCGGCCCGGCGGCGCTGGTCAATCAAGCGGCCGCCTACCGGGCATTCGATTTGGCAATCGTTGACCTGGCCAACCGCAAGTTCCAATCGCCGCGCGACGTGCGTGCAGCGCTGGATACGTTGCGGCCTTACGACCCGGAAGAGCTCGCCAAAGGCTGGATCGCCAACAGCGCTTTTCTAGCCGCCGCACAGCCTGAGTTTGAAGCTTCCTTAGAAAAAGCCGCCAAGCGCGAGGGCAAGAACGCGGTCATTGCCCAGCTTAACTCAGGGTCCGGCGTGTGGCAGTTCGATGGCAGCCAGCAAGCGCGCTCCGTCGTGGTTGCCGATGCCTCCGCCGCCTATGAACGGCTGACGCTTTTGGGCGACCGGTTTATAACCACAGCATATGAATTTCAGCGCACCCGCTGGGGCAGCTATGAACCGCCCAGCGCATCTGCCGTGCATACGCAATTCGCGGCGGCTGAGGATATCGGCGCGACCAGCCTAAGCGGCGTGTTGGCGGAGCTTGCCGGCATTACACCTGCGCAGGCGGCGGCTCCCGTCATGCAGCGCATTTTGGTGTTGGCAGGCCACATAGTGTTGGACGATGCCGGCACTGTTTCTGCCGCCTCGTTGACCCAGAACCGTGAGCTGGCCCGCTGCGCGCGGTTTGCGCGTCTTAATTTGAACCAATGCCTCGCGGCATCGAACTTCCCTTCCGAAGAGGCCTATTGCACCGGTAAACACGCGGTAAACGAAATTGCATCGTGCTGGGCGACCTATCTGCCAGGGCTCAACTAGCCGTTTAGCCTTTGCAAGAGGCGGCCTTTTGAGGCGGCAGATGTGATGGTGCTTTCTCCGCCGGGGTGCGGACGGCCATTGCCAAAACAACGACATTTTGCGCAAACGATTTCCTAACCGACCTGCGGCTACCATGATTACTTAGTGTCATGGTGGGGACGAGGCACCCAATGCCAGTGGGAACGCGCGAGGGTATCGATACGCTCGTGGCCGGATTAGACAGTCTGCGTGTCGGCATCATCGTGTTCGATGGTGCGGATCGGCTTGTCTATTGCAACGATCATTTCCGCTACATTTTCCAGACATTGGAAGACCTCCAACAGCTCATCGGCAAGACCTTTGAGGAGATCATGCGCCAGCTTCTGCGCAACGGCGAGTTTGCCGGGGCGCGGGCGGCCACTGATCACACCGCCTGGATGGCCGATATTTTGGCCTATCACCGGTCGCGCGATTGGCAGCCGCGCATCGAAAGGCTGTCGGACGGGCGCTGGATGGAGGTGAAATCCCGCCCGCTTGCAAGCGGCGGCTCCATCGTGCACTGGAACGACGTGACCGGTCTGATGCGCACGCAGCTGCGCTTCGAGGCGGCGCTTGAAAGCACCGCCGACGGATTTGCCATCTGGGACCAGGCAGACCGGCTGGTGCTGCACAACCGCGTCTTCGCGCGCCTCCACCGGGCAACATCCGAGTGCCTCAAGCCAGGCACGCCGTTTCGCCAATTCATGACGCAAACAGCGCACGCGCGGGTTTTTGACGAATGGGTTGACCCGTCCGAATGGTTGGCCCGCCGGATGGAGAAGCACGCCCTACCGGTCGGCCAGAGCACGCTGCGCCACGGCGATGGGCGCTGGTTCTTGATGCGCGACCGTCATACCCGCGAAGGCGGCCGCGTTACTGTGTATACGGACATTACCGAGTTGAAGGAGCGCGAACGCCAACTCATAGAGCGCGGCCGCACGCTGCAATACGCGGTTCAGGAACTGGAAATGAACCACGCCAAGCTGCAAGATCAGGCATCGAGCCTTGTTGGCGTGGCCGAACAATTGGACTGGGAAAAAGCCGAAGCCGAACGCGCCAACGAAAGCAAAACTTCGTTCCTGCGCAATATGAGCCACGAGTTGCGCACGCCCCTCAACTCCATCATCGGCTTCTCGGAAGTGCTGGAACAAGAGATGTTCGGCCGCCTTGGCAATGCCCGCTATCTCGATTACGCACAGCTCATTCACACATCCGGCGACCATCTGCTGACGCTCATCAATCAGATTTTAGATCTGTCGAAAATAGAAGCCGGCAGATACGAGCTCGTGCGTAGCGTATTTGATGTACGCGACGTCATCTTGGACTGCACCGACTTGCTCACGCCGCAAGCGCGCGACGGGCAAGTCACGATCGACCTGCGGCTGCCCCAACACGACCTCGAAATCGACGCCGACCACACAGCGATCCGCCAATCGGTCCTCAACATACTGTCCAACGCCATCAAGTTCACCAGTCATGGCGGCTCCGTCTCGGTGCAGCTTGAGGCTATCGACGGCTTTGCCCGACTGACTGTGAGCGACACCGGTATCGGCATTGCGCCTAAAGACTTACGCCGGGTCATGATCCCGTTTGAACAGGTTGAGGCGAGCCCTGATACGCAAAAGCAGGGCACCGGGCTTGGCCTACCGATTGTAAAATCATTGCTCGAGTTGCATGGAGGCTCAGTCGATCTGGCAAGCATTCTGGGCAAAGGGACGACGGTAACGCTATGGCTACCGATAGAGGCGCGTGAACCGGCCCCCACCGCCGGTACCCGGACCGTGGCCTATAGCTTGTTCGGCGCACCGCTACACGCTTAAACCGGCCCCCTAACCGCCCTGCGGGCAACAGCAGCACGGTAATTGCTGCGCACATGCTCATCCCCGCCTATACTATATGGGCAACACGAACCAAGGGGCAGCCTATGGCGGGTAATGAGAAGAACGCAAACAAACAGGCAAAGCCTGCCGAACCCCAAGGCGCACCGCCAACGTACAAAGACGGCTTTGCAATTTGGCGCCCGAGTGGCTTTCGGCTTTCATCCGTTCCTGGCGATCTGGCGCTTGACAGCATGGCCTATACCGGCGTGCTGTCGGAGTTGCAGGCCCAGGTGCAGCAGTTGCAGTTGGGCTTTCTCTATAACCGCCTTAAAGGCGTTATCGTGCTGGAAGGTTGGGACGCATCGGGCAAAGGTGGTATCATTCGCCGCTTGACCAGCGTCATGGACCCGCGGGCGGTGCGCGTGTGGCCGATTTCCGCCCCGGACAAGCGCGAGCAGGAAGAACATTATTTACAGAGGTTCTGGCGCCGGCTGCCGCCGAACGGAGAGCTCGGCGTGTTCGACCGCTCGTGGTATGGGCGCGTTTTGGTGGAACGGATCGAAGGGTTTGCCGACCGCGAAGCCTGGAGCCGCGCCTATGGGGAAATCAACGAGTTTGAACGGTCGTTGGCGGCGGATGGCTTCCGGTTGGTGAAACTGTTTTTGCACGTCGCGCCGGAGGTGCAGGCGGACCGGTTCCGCGCCCGGCTCCAAGACCCGCTCAAACGCTGGAAACTGACGCCGGAAGATTTGCGCAACCGCGCCCAAAGGGAGGCTTACGAAGAAGCCATTGAGGAAATGATCCGCCGCACATCAGCGCCGGATGCGCCATGGCATGTCATCCCGGCGAACAACAAAAAATTTGCCCGCGCGGCCGCCATACACACAATCGTTGAAACCCTTGGCGAGGGTATCGATTTTGAACCGCCGGCGCACTCACCGGAGTTTTTAGCGCAAGCCCACAAGGCGCTCAATATGAAGCCACCGGACAAAAGCTAAAGCAGCGTGTGGGTGATCTGGCTTTTGCCGCCAGGGGCCAGCCTTGGCGGCAGAGGCGGCTGCGTATTGTTTCAGACCTGCAAGCGGCCTATGTCTGCATAAAGCGCCGGCCACCGGCTGGCACGATTGGCAGCAACAAGGGAAGAGCAGCCTGTGAGTATCGATACGCTCATTGACGATTTCGCTTATCTGGACGACTGGGAAGATAAGTACCGCTACGTGATCGAGCTTGGCAAAGGGCTTAAGCCGCTGCCGGAAAGCCAACGCTGCGAGGCCAACAAGGTCAAAGGCTGCGTCAGCCAAGTGTGGCTTGCGCAGCAGGTAACACGTAGCGAAAGCGGCGAGCCCGCCATCAGCTTTGTTGGTGACAGCGACGCCCATATCGTCCGTGGGCTGATCGCTATTCTCTTAGCCCTCTATTCAGGCAAGCCGGCATCAGAAATTCTGTCAACGGACCCGGAAGACACGTTTCGGAGGATCGGCCTTGATGACCACTTAAGCCCACAGCGGTCCAATGGCCTGCACGCCATGGTCCGCCGCATCCAGGCGGACGCCTCGGCCGCTCTCGATGCACCCCCCTCGCGCGCGGCGCTCTAGCGATCGAAAACCCAAAGAGGCCTTAGCCATATGAGCCCCATCATCCTATCTTACCTAGCCGGCCTTGCCGGGCTGGCACTTGGCCTCTTTGCCATCGTCACCCCGCACGGCGCTGCGCGGCTTGTCGGCATCCAGATCGATGCATCGCTGCCACAGTCCATATCCGAGGTGCGCGCGACCTATGGCGGCGTGTTCGCCGGTGGCCACGGGTTTTCGCTGCTCAACGGAAGCGACGCCGCTTTTTTGACGCTGGCCTGCGGCTGGGGGCTGGCCGGCGTGGTGCGCATAGGCTCGATGCTTTTTGACCGCGCCGCCAATGGCCCCAATTATGGCGGCACCGCCTTCGAATTAGCCATGGCCGGCCTTTTGGCCGCGCCGATTTTAGCACGCTGAGCGCGGCAGGCTTTGCCGGCGCTTATGCCCGTGACCTCATTTCGCAGCGCCGGCGTGCCAGGCCGTGATGCCGCGCCGGCGCGTCTTGGCGCCGTTGAAGCCGTAATGGTCCGCTAGCCGCTCAAGGGCGATGGCAAGAACCACCTTGCCGGAGCGCTGCGGCCAGCCCATGCGGCGTTCGGCATCTTTAATGCCGTTCAAATAGCAGCAAACATCGATCAAGGGTTCGGCCAGGCCAGGCCCCACCGCATCGACGGCGCGGTAGAACCGCTGCCGGGCCGCTATGGCCCTTTCGCTGACATCCATACGGTCGCCGGCATTGGTGTGTGACGCATCCAGCGGCATCGACCAGTCGGCGGTCACGCGGGGGGTCATTTGCGCGGCGGTAAAATCGGCCCGCAATCTTTCCCCGGCTTCAAACTGCGCTTCGCTGATCAATGCCTTGCCATCCGCCCCCTTGCGGCAGCGCAACCAGCCAAGCGGCGTTTCGGCCAAATTGACTCGCAGCGGCGTTAGGGCAGTTTTGGTGCCAGCACCACGCCCATTTATCATGCGTGTACTGTCGATTTGATGTTGCGCGCGAAACGGTTGGGCGTTGGCGCTAAACCGCGCCACCCATTTATGTCCAAGGTCGCTTAGTACCAGGGGTCGATCTCCGGCGTCGCGGTCATCGTCTTGCTGACCATGGGCGAGCAAGCCTTCGCGCATAAAAGCTTCGACGTATCGCGCCTGCACCTTCGTCCGCCGCCCGCGGGTGCTGCTCTTGCCCACGCGCAGGGCAAATTGCGTGCCGTCGGCAACCGGCGCAAGCCGCGCCCCGGGAGCCGCCAAGCGCACCAGCACCCGCTTTTTTTCGCGGTCAAGCTCGCCGCGGGCTATTTTCTGTGCCGGCCGCACGGTTGTGTCCGGTGCGGCGGCAAGGTCGGGTATCCATTTGTCTCCAGGTGCAGGCATTACGCATCCTCCCGCGATGCGGCGCGCAAATGCTGTTCCAAATGGCTGAGAAATCGGTCAAACGATGCGTTATCGCGCTGCCATTCCACCAAACGGCAGGCATGGGACGCGGTAGACCTGTCCCGGCCAAAGGCCGCGCCGACATCAGTCAGCGTCATGCTGAACACCACATGCGTAAGATACATCGCAATCTGCCGGGCGTGGGAAATCGCCGACGAGCCACGGGTAGCCGACAGCAGCGCACCGGCCGGCACGTTGAGGGCGGCGGCCACAAATAGGCGTACCAATTGGGCATGATGCGCCCTATTGCTGGGAAACGATGCAACCGGGGCGCGCGCCGGGCGGGTCTCCATGACCCCGTTGGCGTTCGGCATTGAGATTTTCCTCCACATAAGATAGGAACGGAATACGAACATTAGATGTGATTTGATATATTTTTACGTATTACGTAAATATCGTGGATAAGTTTTCCTGCTGGCCGTTCTGCGGTGAGGTCTGCAACCGTGCACCCCGGCGCGCCAAAACGCGCAGGTGCAGTGACAAGAGGGGGAGACGGCGGTGCAAACACGCATCCGGCATTACCGGCGATTGCGCGGGCTGACGTTGCAGCAACTAGCTGATCGGGTCGCCACCACGCCGCAGACCATTTCACGGCTTGAAACCGGCAGCATGACCGTCTCCATAGACTGGCTGGAGCGGTTTGCCGCGGTGTTCGACGTCCACGTGGCAGACTTGATACACGGCGGCGGCGGCCGCGAAATAGATTTGCTCGGCACGTTGGCCGGCGATGGCGCGGTGCTATCGGCGGGCGATGAGACCGACGCCCGCCTAAGGTTGGACATACCCGCCGAGCGGCCGGTGGCAGTGCGGCTTGCCGCGCGGATCGGGCGTTATGAGGCGGGAGATGTGTTGATCGGCAACCGGCTTGAAGGCGCGGATCTAGCCGCCGCCCATGGTCAAGATTGCCTCGTGCCCGGTGACGGTAATGTGATGTTCTTGCGCCGGCTGGCGCGTGAAAGCGACGGTAGGTTTACGCTGATGCCACTCGATACCGGCGGTGATGTACGGTTTGGCGCAACGCTTGCGTGGGCCGCGCGCATTGTTATGCGCGTATCCTATTTCCGCGATGGGCGGTAAAACCGGCGGGCCGGAGGGCGCATCTAGCCCGGCAGCCGGGGTGGCGCGCATGCTCATCAACGAAACAGGTTGGGGTTAGCGCCCATCGGCCATATATTGCGCAGTATAAGGTCCGGGGCACGCAGCACGCCGGGCGTGTACGGAAATGACAATTTGTCAGGCTTAGAGAGGTCGTTGACCATGCCTACCGCAAGAAAGACAAAATCCGCGGCCGCATCGCAGGCACGTAAGCGGACCAAGGCAAAACCCACCGCTAAGCGCGCCCCTTCCAAAAGCGTTGCTCCCAGGCGCACATCCGCATCCAAGAGCGCCGCCCGGAGCGCTGGACGCCCGCGCGCGATCGCGCAGCCGGTCATCCGTCGCATCTGGCCGATGGAGGCCGACGCCCTGCGCCGCCACCTGTGCCGCCTGGACCGCGCCGACCGCATATTGCGGTTTGGCCGCCCGGTAACCAACCGCTTCATCCAAACCTATGTGGACCGCATCGACTGGTTCCGCGACATCGTCATCGGAGCGGTGGTGGACGGGGACATCAAGGCAACCGGCATTCTCAAACCGATCGGCTGGCGCGTACCATTGGAAGGATCGGCCGCGGTGGCGGTTGAGACCGATCTGCAAGGATACGGGCTGGGTTCGGAATTGACCAAGCGCATGCTCACCATTGGCCGTAACCGGTTCTTGCGCCGCATTTATATGCTGTGTCTCGTCAAGAACGAGCGGATGTACAAAATCGCTGAGAAATTCGGCGGCACGGTCGACAGGTTCCGGGATGAAACGGTTGAGGCCCAATTCGATCTCGACCGGCCGACACCGCGCACGGTAGCCCGGGAAGCCGTATCGGAAGGATTAGCGATCGGGCGCACGGTGTTTGGCCGCGTGCCGCTGCTTGGCGGCCTGACAAACGGCCCGCACGCCACCTAGCCTCCAGCTGCTCCAATTGGTTGGCGGCGATGCCGTCCTGTGGCCCGGTGCCCTAGGCGGATGCGCGGTAATGCCTTGCTATGGCCGGTATAGCTTTGCGTGCCCCGGAAATGCCGCAACTTTGCGCTAGGCATTTGCACGCGGCAGGGCGGCCACGATGCCCCGCGGCAAGGGCGAATCATATATCGTCCTTATAATTCGACCAAAGCGCGTACCGCACAGAACGGGGCTTGCAAGCCGTTGACGCCACTTTTCTATAGCCGGTCCGCTTGCAGGGCCCTTGCCGCCCTGCCCGGCCAGACGCGCCGCAACGTGCGGGCCGTTGCCGAAAGCTTGCAGATGCCCGGGCCCGGTGCGGTCCGGATACGCGTCTTACCGGGCGGCTTTCACCAACGGCTTGTACAGGTCTCGGTGGACGGGGCCAGCCGGCTGGTATGCCGCTTATCCGATGAACGCATCGATGTGCTGGCGATCATCGTATCCACCCGCGCTGAGGCCGCCACCGCCCGGCGCAACACCCTAGGGGCGGCGGCGTGATCGACGCGACATCCATACAGATCATCGAAACGCCGGATGGCGAACCGAGCTTTGCGGCAGTACCCATAGAGACGTATCGGGCAATGCTGCGAGATCTTGAAGCCTATCACGACCTCAAGACAGGCATGCGCGAGCTTACCGCCCTAGAAGCGCGCGCTGATGCGCTGCCGGCGGACGTCGCCCACCGCATCGCCGATGGAGACAACCCCGTGCGGGTGTGGCGGGACCACCGCGGCCTTAAGGCGGTAACGCTGGCTCGCAACGCTGGCATCAGCCCGGCCTATTTATCGGAGATAGAAACCGGCAAGAAGGAAGGTACCTTCAAGACGATGGCCCTATTGGCGCGGCATCTCGGCATCACTTTGGATGATCTAGCGCCCTTGGCCGACCACGCCGACACCGAACGCCTAAGGCGCGAGGGGCGCGAAGCAGCACTACGCGCTGAAATCGCCGCGATCCGCGCCGCCATCGCCAGCGGTGCCTTCGATAGCAGTGCCGTGCGCGCCGCCGCCGCCAGGCTTGAACGCGATACCGCCGCCTTGGTGACAGACGGCGCTGACACGCAGTGGGCGGCGGAGTTGGGCCGGGCGCTGGCGCAGATCGTGGCGCTGGTCGACCGTGCCGAACAAGACATTGTACAAACCGCGCGCGATGCGCAAATGCAGCTTGAAAAAATCATGGCGTTTGACGCCTTTTCCAGCGCCACGCAGCGGCCACCGGCACGCCATGCATCACGTGGCCTACCGGCGCGCGAAAGCCCGCCGCCTATGGCCGGCGAATAGCTGCCGGATCGGGAAAGGGCACATGGCGCGCGTTGAGACGGCGGTGGGGGCGGGTTTCCTGGTCGCAGCAGCCCTCGCCGGATGTGCCCAGACCTCCGAATATGAAGGATCGCTGGCCTTCGAAGCCGGCTATTCGGATGGATGCCGCACCGCCACCGCCCGCGCTCGGCCGTTTTCCAGCGATGTGTTTCTAAACGAAGAGGCCTTCGAGGAGGATGCCGCCTACCGGGCCGGGTGGAACACAGGGTCAAACACGTGCGGCACTGCTGCCGGGCGCACCGACCGCGGCATCCCGTCCAAGAACGACGCGCTGGGCCCGTCGCGCTTCTAAGCGGCCCGGCAACCCGCCGCCATGGCGCGTGTCTAAAATGCGGGCACAAGAAGTGGCTGGCCGACGGCGCGCCATGTGTCTAGGCTTAAGAGATGACAGCGTGTTCGCCTAACACTTTGCGCCCCTTGTGGCATGCCATTGCAGCGCTACTGGCACTCTGCGTGCTGCTTGTGGCGGCCATCGGTGCGGCTGCCGCAAAGCCGCGGATCGAATCCGGGCAAGACCTTTATAATGCCTGCAGCCGGGCGGTTGATGATTTTGACGCCGGCCGCACGCCGCAAAATTCCGTTGCCATCTACCATTGCAACCGGTTTCTTGCCGGCTTGTTCCGCAGCCATCAGGTCATGACCCGCAACCGGGCGACTGCCAAACAGCATAGCAATGACGAGCCGGACCACGTGCAATGCCTGCGCGTGCCGCAAGCGGCCACTTTCAAACAATTGGCGCAACGGGTGGTGAACCAGGCCGAATGGCAGCCGGACCTGTTGGAAAAACCCGCGACCGAACTGGCCTTCACCGCGTTCGACGCGATGACGCCATGCTAGCGGCGCACCGCCCGCGCGCGCTACGCATCACCCACAACTGCGCTTAACTTGGAGGCGGCGCGTAGTGGCGCATCAGCACACGGAGCAAACCGCCGCGGCCACAGACCCTTTAGTATTTCGCTGGTATGTTGGCGGCTTGGCCACCTGGTTTGGCAGCCTTGGCCTGCAAATGGTGCTGTTTCCGTGGCTTGCGGCGGTGGTGCTCAACGAAGGCGCGTTTCGCGTTGGCCTAGCGCAAACCGCGCTGATGGCACCGTCATTGCTGTTTATGGTTTTTGGCGGCGCCTTCGCTGATAGGCGCGACACGCGCGCGCTGCTTATCCGCCTGCACATCTTGGCCGCACTGCCGCCCTTGGCGATGGCGGCGATCATTTTTTCCGGCGGTCTAACGTTTGCGTGGATTATTGCCTATGGGCTGATTATGGGCACGCTGTCGGCCTTCGCCATACCGGCGCGCGATTCGCTGTTGTCCAACGTCGCCGCGCGGGCGTTCGGCGAAGACATTCAACGCGCGGTGATGCTAGCTTCGGCGACGCAATTTATCGGCCAATTGGTGGGCATCATCATCGCCGGCGCCGCCGCCTTGACCGGCGCCCCGGCCTTGCTGTTGCTGCAGGCGGCGACCATGCTGTCGGGCGCCGCCATGGCAAAACGGATGCCCGCAGCACCACCGGTTGCGCGGCCCGCGGCGCACCCGATCGCCGATATGCGCGACGGCATCCGCGCGGTCGCATCGTCGCCCGTGCTGCTGCCGGTGGTGGTGTGCATGTTTGCGGTGGGCGTCCTTTTCGTCGGGGCGTTCGTGGTACTGTTGCCGCTGATGGTGCGCGATGTTTACGGCGGCAGCGCGGAAGAAATTTCCCTGGTCAATATTTGCTTCTGGGGCGGCACGATCCTGGCCACGTTCGGCCTGTTGCGCTTCGGGCATATTCACCGGCGCGGGCTGACCTTGGTCTGCAGCCTATCCAGCGGCGCCGTCATTTTGTTCCTGATCGGCGTTCCGGCGCCGTTTTGGGTCATGTGCACTTTGTGTTTTGCCTGGGGGCTAGGCGCCGGCACCTCGATGACCATGAGCCGCACGATCGTGCAGCTTGCCGCACCCCCTAGCCATCGCGCCCGGGTGTTGGCGATCTTCCAGCTTGGGTTCGCCGGCGGCGGGCCGATCGGGGCTTTTATGACTGGGTTTTTGGTAGCAGCCACGGATGTGCACATCGCTGCCTGGATACCGGCCGGCACCATGGTGCTGGTGCTGGTGATCATTGCCAGCACCACGCGCTTAACAGCGATCACGTCACACGACGTGGCCCCGGCCTAAACAGGCCGGGGCCACAAGGGTATTCTTGCGCGGCACGCCATCGCGCCTGACGGTGCGGCTATTCCGGTATCGCGTTCATTTCATAAAGCGCGCGCAAAATGGTCGGCGGGTTCTTAGAGAAATTGCCGAACCATTTGGTGTAGATCGCGGCTATTTGGCCGCTGCGGCTCAATTGCGAGATGGCGCGGTTGGCCAATAGCTGAAACTCGGCATCATCATATGTCGACGCCAACGCGAACGGCTCATAGGAAAACAGCTCCTGGCTGAGCGAATATTCCTTGCCGCTTTCGCGCGTGATCACCTGACCGATGAGCACCACTTGATCGGACGCAAACGCATCCACATCGCCTGCATCGAGCATTTGCATGCCTTCTTGGGCGCTAGCGATGGGCACGATTTCGGCATCGATCAACAAGCCACTCAACACCCGCCGCAGCGCTTCGATGGTTGTGGTGTCATCCACCACCGCCACGCGTTTGCCCTTAAGCGCTGTAACGTTGGCAACGCTGTTTTCTTTCAGGCTCAGCAGCGTTCCACCGGTGGCAAATGTGAGATAGGTGAAGTCAACGCGCTCGGAGCGCGACAACGTCATGGTGGTGGCGCCGCACAGTATATCGATCTCACCGGACTGGACTTTATCGAACCGGTTCTCTGCCGTTACGCCGATATAGTTCACCACCACATCGGGGCGATCCAATTTCTGCTTCACGGCGGCGGCGATCGCCTCACACAGATCCACCGAATACCCGACGACATTGCCCGAGCTGTCCTCAAACGACATCGGCGGCTCGGATACCCGGTACCCGATGTTGAATTGGCCGGTCTCGCTGATGCGCGTCAGCGTCGTACCCAGTTCACTCGCACTGCCGGAGGAGATCGCGAACAGCGCAACCACCAATCCAATCACCATATTCCGCATAATTAAGTTCCTTGATGATGACGGCCCCACGCTATCTAGGTTTGGCTGCCATTGTTGACAGGCACACCGCACCCCAACCAAACGCGCCGGCCATAAGGCTTGATGGCAGACTATTGGCAACATAGGAGTGCATGCGCAACCCCTCCCGGCCCGCTAAAGCCATAATTTCTAAGCCAATGGGGTTTTCAGCGGTGGTAGACCC
>Ga0272441_10003323_pt1 | contig 30715 bp, 30 predicted proteins | sample SSMProp6N_FD_193582 | JGI IMG/M metagenome (GOLD analysis project Ga0272441, IMG submission 193582) | Marine sediment archaeal communities from Little Sippewissett salt marsh, Falmouth, MA, United States - SSM-Prop-6N | ecosystem: Environmental > Aquatic > Marine > Wetlands > Sediment ... | reverse complement strand
GTCGAACAAGGGATGGTACACACTGGACTATCACTATGAGATGTGTCTTGACACACACGTCATCGAGGACCTGAACGGCGAGATGAACTGGTGGTACCGCGCACACTCTGCAGGAGGATGGTACGAGATCAACACGTACCGCATGGACCTGTATCCGTATAAGGATGGCACCCGTATCCGCATGCGGCAGCACACGGAAGAGTACATGGGCCGTGTGTACAACAGCTTCGCGGAAGAGATTCTTCGCAAGTCGAACAACCAGGGGCGCACCGTCATTCCAGAAGTCAGGATCGGCACCGCAATCTACAATGATGTGCCTGTCAGCGCGCATGACGCGCGCACGGACGTGCTGCAACCCGGAACCATCACCGCGCTTGACGTTCTTCTGAGTCTGGCGGACCAGAAGAAGATCAACCAGATAAAGCTGACGTGGTACGGGAGCATCGGCAACGCAGACCCTGTCGACAGCTTCTGGGTAGAGCAGATAGATGACGGGGACGGACTCTCGGACCAGGAAGCGTCACCTGCTGAGGGTGGCTGGGTCTATGAAACAGGCTCCCGCGACTTCTCCGGCTTCCAGGGAAGCCACATACACGTTCCGGCAGATGTCCGAACCATCGTCTCGCCCGAGTACATGACGTGGTACTGGCTGGGATAGACTCTTCTTCCGTGTCCACCAATACGAGGGCTGCGGCGGGTATGCTGCAGAGACTACAACCAGTATGACTTCACGTCCTGACAATAGCTATTCTACCGAGAGCCAAGTGGCACGGGACATCCTGTCCCGCTACCGCGAGGTACTGCGCAAGTCGAGAGAGCGCGAGTCTGTCCTGAGATTCGGTCGCAGAACGGTGGCAGTAAGCTCCATCGCCCAGCAGTTCTATTGCGAGATGGCACTGCACCTCTCAATACTTCGTCCCCTGCGGCCCACGCGAGAGATGCAAAGTGGCACGGCCGGACATGAAGCTGTCGCCGCCCTGGGCGTGCCTATGACACATGAGGAATCGGTTGAGGAGGCGCTCGTAGAGAGAGAGAAACCTCTCTGCATCTACGAGTTCAGGATAGGATGGGAGCACAACGGGGTTCCCATACTCGGATTCGTTGACGAGGCATGGTTCAAAGGGGGCAGCGTGGAGGTGGTCGCTGAGCGCAAGTTCAGTGGCAGCCTCGGCATCTACGAGCCGTACCACGTACAGGCCGGACTCTATTGCCTCGGACTGGGCGAGATGGGGTTCGACACTAGCCACGCCCGGTATTGCATCTCGGTGTTCAGACGCGAGTGCCACGACTGTGAAAGGCTTGGCAAAGGGACCTGCCCGTTACAGACAGGAGACAGGTCTTCATACGAGTGCGACCGGGGTGCGGGTGTCAGCACTTGCTTTCCGTTTGATAGCGAGAAGGCTACCAGCGACATGGAATGGGCACTCGACTACTGGACGTTTGACAGGGAGCCAAAACCATCTCCCTCACCACGCAAGTGCAAGGCCTGCAGATGGAAGAGCCACTGCGAGTACTCACTCGCAGATGAGTCCTAGTCCGCGTCGTCCTTCGGTTGAGGATAGTCTCCCTGCAGGGCGCGGCGGGCAACCTCCTTGGTCTCAGGAGCGAAGTCGCTTTTCAGAATCCAGTCGAGATAGCCACGGTCTACGTCCTTAAGACTGACGCCCTTGTACTTGCCGAAACCCAGTACCGCGACACCGTTTGACCACTGGAACTTGCCCTGCGAGTCTATCCAATTCTCCTGTTCGCTGTTGCAGAGCCCGTTCAGGCCATCAACATTCCTGGGCAGTTCAGGGTGAACATCGAGTATGCCATCCAGCACAGCGATGGATGCCTCAACATCCGCCTCTGATGAGTGGGCGTTGTCGATATCCGCACCACAGTACTTGCGGTGCGCCGCAGAGAGGTCTCTCGGTTCCAGCATGTGGAACAGGATCTGGGCATCCAGGATGCGCCGTCCCCGTCGTGAGAAGTCCAATCCGACACGGCGAAACTCCGCCTCAATGAGCGGGATATCAAGACGACTGATTCCGAATCCTCCCAGGTCGGCGTCGCCGATGAAATCAAGCAGCTGCTTCGCGTAGTAGCCGAACTCCGGCAGACCGGAAACGTCCTCGTCCGTGATGCCATGAACATCCGTCGCGCTCTTCGGTATTGGCCTCCCGGGATTGATGCGCCTGCTCCACACCTCGCGCTTCCCGTCAGCGGTTATCCTGATGGCAGTAATCTCTACTATGCGGTCAATCGGCACACTGATACCAGTTGTCTCAAGGTCGAAGAAGACAACGGGGCGTTCAAACTTCAGGTTCCTCATCCAACTCCTCTCACGCGCCATGTGGGACTGGACGGTCCTCGACGCCGCTCAAATGCTAGGCTCCTAACTCGTCCAAGTCAACGCAGCACGATCGGAGTACCCATGGAGGACATGTGGGAAGAAGCGGCTCACACATTCACATTCCGAGCAGGCAATAGAGACCCGCGCCGATGAAGACAAAGGCCACCACTACTCGAACAATCCTGTCAGCCCGGGTCAGCGCATCCATAAGGCTAGCAGCTCTAGAGGCGCCGTAGGATAGCAGCGCGCCAAACAGAAGCACCGGCACGCCGGTCCCAACAGCAAAGACTGCAGGAAGCGCGAGTCCTCCCGCTGTCTGGAGGGCAATCGGAATCAGGACGGCGAAGAACAGCACCGCGCTGTACGGGCAGAAAGCCAGCGCGAAGACCGCGCCGAGAGGGAATCCACCGACCACTCCCATGTCCCCAAACCTTGCTCCAAGGCGTTGAATGCCCCCTCCCTCCGGCAGGGCGGGTATACGGTGTATCACCAGCAGGACCACACCGATTACAATGAGAAACGGACCCAGGAAGGTGGAGCCTGTCGACTGCAAGAACCGAGAGAGCGCGTTGACCTCCATTCCCAGCAACACGATCAACACACCTATCAGCGTGTAGGAGAACATGCGGCCAAGCGTGTAAAGAAGGGCTGTAGTCACCGCATAGCTACGATTGTTAGCCTTCCTCCCCACGAACGCAAGAGCTGCCACGTTCGTCGCCATCGTACACGGACTCACGGCGCAAAGCAGTCCCAGCCCGATTGCCGAGAGGAGCGGAATACTCGAGGAAGACAGTGTCGCTACATCCATGGGCAAGCTCACCCTCGCAGACTGGTCTCAACTGCGGCGCGCACGTATTCTTCAATCGCTTCGTTGTCACCCATCAAGTTCCATATCTCATACACCGGCTGAATAGTTCCCCTCCCACCATCATAGGAGACAATCATCAGGTCGAACGGTTGGGCATCGAAATCCTTGAGCATCGAGCCATTCTGCGGGTCGTCCGAGACTACGAGGAAGAAGCGAAGTTCTCCGCTCTGCAACTCGTCCGAGAAGTTGTTGTCAATCGCCAACTCGACAGCATCACCTACTTCCGCCATGCAATCACATGGCTTCGACGTCTCGAAGTAGACAACGTCGACGCCGTCGTCTGTCCGAGCGGCATAGGGCCCAGCTTGTTGCTCGCTCGCATCAGCGGGAGGCGGAGTTGTGTTGTCGGAAGCACAGCCAAGAGCCACGACTGCCGTGGCAACGATCAGGAGCACAACGCCGAACCGTCTCACTTTCATGGTCATCTACTCCCCTGTCGCCTTCTGTAGAATATCCCTGACCTCGTCCTTCTTAGGCACCCGCCCGTAGAGGATTACCTGCTCGTCAATCACGAGGCCGGGAGTGGTCAATATCGGGTACTCCAGGATGCGCCCCATGTCCTTGACCTCTTCAACCTGTACGTCAAGCTTCAGCTCATCGAGGACTTCTTTCACCGTCTTCTCGAGCGCCATGCACTTTGCACAGCCAGTACCAAGAACCTTGATGTTCATTGATAACCTCCAGTGTGTCAGCCGACCAGCATTCCATATACGTAGCCACTTATCGTGGCCATGACTACAACAAGGGCAACGTAGGTAAGCGTCCTGCGCGTACCCATGATGCTTCGAATCACCAGCATGTTGGGAATCGATAGCGCGGGACCTGCAAGAAGCAGAGCCAGAGCCGGACCTCTACCCATACCCAGTTCGAGGAACGCCTTCACAATGGGAACTTCAGTCAGGGTCGCGAAGTACATCAGCGCACCCGCGAAGGACGCCACGAAGTTGGAGAGAAGGCTGTTGCCACCAACAACACCTGCCACGGCCGATTCCGGCAAGAGAACACGCAGCATGCCGGCAACGAACACGCCTCCGAGCAGCCACGGCGTAATGAGCTTCACGAAACGCCACGTTTCAAGCATCCACATGCGGATGTCTTCCCGTGAGAATCGCTTCCACAGCAGGAATCCGAGTGCTAGTAGAAGCGCGCCTGTGACAATCCACCACGAAGACGCCGCTGCAATAAGGATTCCCACAAGAAGCGCAAAGAAGACTAGTCTGACCCGCATCGACTGTCCGTCGTCATCTGCCTGCAGCATGTCGAAAGCACGAGAGTCGCCGCGTGAGTCGTCACGCGAATAGATGGCGGCCATGATGGTCCCGATGATTACGGAGAACGCAACCGCTCCAACTGCCCTGCCGATGCCAAGATCAAAACCAAGCAGGCGAGCCGAGTACACAATGGCAAGCACGTTGATTGCAGGGCCCGAGTACAGAAACGCGACGGCCGGGCCCAGGCCTGCTCCTCGTTTGTAGATGCCACCGAAAAGAGGCAGGACGGTGCAGGAGCACACGGCCAGGATCGTCCCTGAGACCGACGCAACTCCATAGGAGAGCAGCTTCGGGGCATGAGGGCCGAAGTATCGCAGAACCGCATTCTGGGACAGGAACACCGCTATTGCCCCTGCGATGAAGAAGGCCGGCACCAGGCAGGTCAACACGTGTGCCGACAGATACTCGACAAGTCCATCGAGTCCGCCGTGCAACAGAGTAGTCATCATTTCCATCAATGGTTCCTCAGAAAAGCCCAATTGAGAAGACTCGAACCTATACGGCGACAATGCAAGAACGACATACGGGCACGCGACGCTTGACGCTACCCAGCCGCTTGATATCGCCGATTAGAAGGGGATCGGTAGCGGCCGTCTGTCTCACGGAGTCCAGCATGTCCCGCAGGGCGGGTGAGCACGCTTCAACGTCAACTCTATAGTGCTTCCACCTGCCCTCTCGTCGCATCGCAAGAAAGCCCGCATCATTCAATGCCGTGCAGTAGCGGGAAGCGTTGACCTGCGAGATGTCGAGTACATCCATGACCTCACATACACAGCACTCGCGCTGCATCAAGAGGTTCAGAACTCTGACTCTCGCAGGGTCGGTCAGGGTCTTTGCTGCACGTACCAGTTCGTCCATTCCTCAGTTAGCCTCAATAGTTACATACATACGAAACTATGTATATATTAGCGCCCCAATTCTCACCCGTCAAAGACCATCCCACGGACCGGCATCTGCTACGATGAAGTCATAGGAGAAACCGGAAATGGCCCAACACCGGATTCTGCACGTCGACCCTTACCCGCGAAGACGCGTTTCGGTCCTCGACACGGAGATGTCCTACGTCGACGTTGGAGCCGGCCCTCCGATAGTCTTCCTGCATGGCAACCCCACCTCGTCCTATCTCTGGCGCAACATACTTCCTCATGTAGAGAATCTCGGGCGATGTCTCGCTCCCGACCTGGTCGGCATGGGACGTTCAGGAGACAATCCTTCAGGCGCCTATCGATTTGCGGACCACGTCCCCTACCTCGATGCGTGGTTCGAGGCTGTAGGAGCAACGAACGGCGTCACTATTGTTGGTCACGATTGGGGAGGAGCACTCGGTTTCCACTGGGCGTTACGTAACAAAGAGCGGTTGTCCGCTCTTGTCTACATGGAGACCTTCGTGCGCCCACTCACATGGGATGAGTGGCCGGAGGCACCCAAGAAGATATTCCAGAGTATGCGGTCGTCCGACGGCGACGAAATCGTCCTCCAGAAGAACGTCTTCGTCGAGCGAATTCTGCCAGCCAGCGTCCTCAGAAAGCTCTCAGAACACGAGATGGCCGTATATCGCGAGCGCTACACAGAGCCGGGAGAGTCACGCCGGCCCACTCTCACGTGGCCCAGAGAGGTGCCCCTCGACGGAGAGCCTGCCGACGTCGTCGCCGTCGTGCAGGCATACTCGGACTGGCTGGAACACAGTGCAGTACCGAAGCTCTTCATCAATGCCGAACCGGGGGCGATCCTGACCGGCGCACAGCGCGAGTACTGTCGTTCATGGCCAAATCAGGCGGAAGTTACCGTCAAGGGGAACCACTTCCTCCAGGAGGACTCGCCGCATGAGATAGGCACGGCAATCGCGGAGTTCTTGACGGGACTCGACTAGATGGGACTGCATTCACTCTGACGCGAGCAGAGTAATGCCTTCGGCGTAGATAGCGGCCTCCTCATCGTTCGGGACAGAAAGGACCCTGACCCGTGAACCCTCAGTTTGAAGCGCCTCTATCCGGTCCGGCCGGGCTGCCTGGTTTCTCGTATCGTCCAGGGAGACACCAAGGAAGTCCAGGTCGCTGCATATTCGGGAACGCACCTCGGGGACACGAAGGCCAACATCGTCAGTGAACACGAGCACGTCGAGACCATTCATGATGGCAGCGTAGGCACCAACATACTGCTTCACCCTGTAGGCAAACAGCTCAACGGCCAACCTGGAATCAGGGTCCGAATCCTCCTGCTTGAGGAGATCTCGAATATCGCTCGAGATTTCGCCGCTCAGGCCGAAGAGTCCGCTCTGCCGGTGCAAAACCCTTGTGAGATCATCGGCCGAGTAACCCTTCGCCACGAGGTCGATGACGACTCCCGCATCAAGGTCTCCGCAGCGGGTGTTCATGACAAGTCCTTGAAGCGGCGAGTACCCCATCGACGTGTCAACAGACTGTCCATCCACGATGGCGCATGCGCTTGAGCCACCGGTCCCTAGATGAAGCATGACCGCCTTGTAGTGGGTCTCACCCAGGTACCACGTGGTCTTCTCCAACACGTCAGCGTAGGACAGCCCGTGAAAGCCGTGTTTCCTGTACTGACGCGCCATGTCTGCCGGTAGGGCATAGGCACGGGCAACATCGGGCAGCCCTGCGTGGAAGGTCGAATCGAAGACTACGTACTGCAGCACTCCAGGGTGACCCTCGTCAATCAGGTCTACCATCTTCAAAGCAGCCACGTTGTGCAGCGGCGCAAGCGGGGCACAGCGGTCCAGCAACGAACGTGTCTCGGAGTTGACCATCGTGCCCGCCTCAAAGTAGCCGCCACCGTCTCCGAAGCGGTGGCCCACAACATCGAACTCCATGCCGCTGCTCTCCAGCAGATGCAGAACCTGTCGCGTAGCTGTCACGTGGTCGGGCAGCACTACCTCAAATCTGGCTGTAGTTCCATCAAGAGTGGCCTCAAGATAGGACGGCTCGCTACTCTTGACCCCTAGTCGGTGGCACTTCCCTTTCACCAGCACCTCGGAATGGCGATAGACTTTGAAGGAGAGGGAAGAACTGCCCACATTGAACACGAGTACCCGCAAGTCCTCAGCAGGGCTATTAGACATAACGCATCATCCTGTACCGTCTCACTGCTGGAGCTTGCCTCGTCCGAATTCGGCGCGCGCTTGCCGATGCGCGTCGACAATATCATGAAGAAGCGATCCCAGCTCCGCGTCTGACAGTTGGGGCAACCTGCCTACTGTCTGAATCAGTACTTCGAGTTGGGCCACCCCCACATTCCTAAGCCCGGCTCTCTTTGCCAACCTCGACTCGACCAGAGCAGCACTCACCTGAGAGACAAAAGCCGCCATCGCGCCAACTCCTACAACCATCAGCAGCATGCCAATAATACGCCCAAGGGCTGTGGCAGGCACGATATCGCCGTATCCAACAGTCGTAACCGTTGCCAGACCCCACCACAATGCATCAGCAACGCCCTTGATCGGACTGGCTGCGATTCGGAACTCGATAGCCAGAACAGCGAACGATGCGGCAATGACCAATCCGCCCGCTATCACTGCCAGGTAGAGCAGATGGATTCGCTGCTCGAACCTCGTAGCGCTATCGACACCACGTCTCAGCAGGTTACCCGCAATAATCACGCGCACGAAGCGGATCAACCTCAACGCTCTCAGTCCGGCCGACAGGATGGGCAGACCGATCATCAGATCGAGAGCGAGCGCCGGGACTAGAGCCGGCAACTCGTACCAGTGCCGCTTGAAAAACTGGCCGCGAGCCTCGCTGGCACGAGAACGCTTGAGGAACTCAACAGCGAACACGACACAGATGACGAAGTCGACCAAATACACCCCGAGCGGGAAGCGCCCCTGTCGGAGCATTATGTTGCCCAGAACGACAAGGAAGATGGATAGCACCGCAAGGAAACCGATCAGGACTTCCGTTCTGCTGACGTTGCGTGGCATCTTCGCCCTCCCGAAGACAGGATGCAAACATGATACCGACTGGAGACACGAAGCACACGAAGAAGACCGGACGACTGGTTTGGCAGTGAAGAATCTGCAACTCCACTATGACTAGCCCACGATTGGCACACTTAGGCGACGCCTTTGCCGACCTGAACACGGGCACCCCTTCAAGAAAGTGGCACGGCCCATTTCATCGCATGCGATAGGTTTTTCCAATGCGTGGTTTTCCTATAGTAGGATAGTCTCGCTTGCACAGACTGACACTCGCAGGGCGTAGCTCCATTCCCGGCATTCACACTCTGCGCCCTCCGAAAGGTGACTTCTTATGAACAAGCTCGCCTACCTGTTCGAACCCCGAAGCGTAGCCGTCGTCGGGGCTTCCGATGACCCGACCAAGTATGGCAATCGCGTGATGCAGAGCATCATCGATGCCGGGTACGAGTGGCCCATATACCCCGTCAACCCCACCATGCCCAAGGTGCTCGGGAGGCTGTGCTTCCCAACCGTGCAGTCCCTTCCTGAACCCGTTGAACTGGCCTTCATAGTGATTCCTGCAAGGCTTGCGTTGAGCGCTGTGAAGGACTGCATCGCAGCCAACGTCAAGGGAATCGTGATTATTACTGCGGGATTCGGAGAAGTCAGCGAAGAGGGGCTCGAAGCTGAAGCCGAGATTGCACGGCTGTGCTCGCAGGCCGGCATTCCTGCCGTTGGCCCGAACTGCATGGGCGTCGTCTGCTTCTCTCAACACATGATTGGCACAATGACGATGGACCGCCTGGAAGGAGAGCCGGGCGACACTGCGTTCATCTCGCAGAGTGGCACCTACGGCATCACCACGCTGAACCAGGGATTGACCGCCGGAGTAGGCTTCAGCAAGTTCGTCAGTAGCGGCAATGAAGCCGTGACGAAGTTCTCCGACTACCTCGAGTACTTCGGGGAAGACGACGCGACCCGCGTCATCATGGGGTATATCGAGAGCCTCAAGGATGCCGAGAGATTCGTGCCGGTGGCAATTGAGGTCTCGAAGAAGAAACCGGTCGTCGTGATGAAATTCGGACGCACCGGGGCCGGCACGCGTGCGGCCGCCTCCCACACCGGTGCACTTGCCGGCTCTCACGACGTGTACAGCGCAGCCTTCAAGCAGTGCGGAGTCATCGAGGTGACGCGCACCCAGGACCTGGTCAACACTGCTATGGCTTTCCGTACGCAACCTCTCCCAAAAGGAAAACGGATGGCTGTAGCTGGTATCAGCGGAGGGTTTGCTGTTGCCGCTGCAGACTACATCGCAGAGCTGGGACTTGAATTGCCCGTGTTCAGCCAGGAGTTGCAGGACCGAATGCGCTCCTCAACCGAAGTCCCTCCTTTCGCTTCCATCAAGAATCCGATTGACTTAAGTGCGGAGGTCCGACCGTTCCCTCTGTTGAAATGCCTGGAACTCGTTATGAATTCCGGCGAGGTGGATGGAGTCGTCATGGGGCTGTGGTCGTGGCCTATGCCTCCGGCAGACGAGAGTCTTCGAGCCCTGGAGAAATTGCAGAGAGAGAGTGGTTTGCCTCTCCTCCTCTGCTACTACGCAAGTCGAAGTGGCGCGGAGATGATTCAGGGTCTCACTTCTCTACCCGTGTACGGGACTCCTGAGGAGGTCTCGCAGGTGATGGCGGGTCTATCCCAGTACGCAGACTACCGACGAAAGACAGGCACGTTTCCCAAGCAGTAGAGGCCATTGACTTCGAATGTCGCGACAGACAGACTAGACCACTGCACAAGACATGAATAACCTTCAGTACCTGTTCAAGCCCAAGTCGGTTGCCGTTGTCGGCGCGTCAGACGTCGAGGACAAATACGGCCACAAAGTCCTTCGGAACATCATCGAGGGCGGCTTTCAAGGTCGTATATACCCGGTCAATCCGAACGCCGACACCGTCCTCGGACTGAAGGCATACGCCGGAGTTGCTGACCTGCCGGAGCGCGTCGACCTTGCGTTCATCATTATTCCTGCACGCCTCGTAGTTGATGCCGTCAAGGAGGCTGTCGATGCAGGAGCGCGAAGCCTGGTCATTATCACGGCCGGCTTCGGAGAGACTGGCGAACAGGGTAGACAAAATGAAGCAGCGATACGTGAGTACTGCAAGGCGGCAAACGTCCCCGCAGTCGGGCCGAACTGCATGGGCATCTGCTCCTTTCCCGTGAACCTTGCAGCCACTATGGAGCGCCTGCGCAGCGAACAGGGACACGTGTCTTTCATCTCTCAGAGCGGCACCTATGGCATCACAACACTCAACTATGGTCTTCGGACCGGGGTGGCCTTCAATTCGTTCGTCAGCAGCGGCAACGAAGCCGTGACACGATTCACGGAGTACCTGGAATACCTGGGAAATGACCCTGATACAAGAGTGGTCATGGGCTACATCGAGAGCCTGCGAGATGGTGACAGGTTCGTTCGTGTCGCCCGGGAAGTCTCAAAAAGAAAGCCCGTCGTGGTCATGAAGTTCGGACGCACCAGAAAAGGCTCGGCGGCCGCATCGTCGCACACGGGGGCACTCGCAGGGTCGCACGCCGTCTACAGGGCGGCCTTTCGCCAGAGCGGCGTCATCGAAGTGACCCGTACCCATGATTTGCTCAATGTGGCCATGGCACTGGATATGCAGCCGCCACTGCGTGGACGGAGAATCGGAATCGCCGGAGCCAGTGGAGGCTTCGCTGTGGCCGCAACAGATGTTCTTGAAGAGCTAGGACTTGAGGTGCCCACATTCAGCCCTGAGCTGCAAAGCTACATACGCCAGGAGGCCGGCACCATGCCATACGCCTCCGTTCAGAACCCAATAGACCTTGCCGCCGACCTGCGTCCTGCCCCGCTGCTGAGATGCGCCAACATCGTACTGCAGCAAGAGAACATCGATGGAGCGGTTGTGGCGTTGCCCGCACGGCCATTTCCTCCTGCTGAAAGCACGGTACGGGAAATAGAGCGCATGCAGAGAGAAAACGGCAAGCCGGTCGTTATCTGCTACTACGCGCATCCGGATGGGGTGGGCACCATCCAGTCGATGACGCAACAGATACCCGTGTACAAGAGCCCCGAAGAGGTCGGAGAGGTCTTCAGAGCCCTGCATCTTTATGGCGATTTTCGGGCTCGCCAGCACTAATCCTATACGATTGATAGTTGACCGTAACCGCCCCCGTAACACACAATTTGTGCACTATCGGGAGTGTTGTTGTTGGGCAGTGGAGTGCCTCTGTATCGGGAGGCTAGCTGACAGAAGACTTCTATGACCCGCCGCCAGTCACGTCTGTCCGTTCAATACAACGCCCCGCGCAGGAGGATCTCTCCATGAACAGCCTGAAATATATGTTCCGGCCGGAATCGGTGGCAGTCGTTGGCGCCTCCGACGACCCTGAGAAGTGGGGGCACGGCGTTCTTCGCAACATTGTCGAAGGAGGCTATGAAGGCAAAGTTTACGCAGTCAACCCGCGCGCCGATACGGTGCTCGGGATGTCCTGCTACAAGACACTTTCCGACATTCCAGGCGAGATCGACCTCGCGTTCATCGTGATACCCGCACCTTTCGTCGTTGGCGCGGTTCGAGAGGCCATCGCCAAGGGCGTCAAGAGCCTTGTCATTATCACGGCCGGATTCGGAGAGACAGGTGCCGAGGGACGAAAGCGTGAGGCGGAGATTCGGGCACTGTGCGAGGAGGCCGGAGTGCCGGCAGCTGGCCCAAACTGCATGGGCGTTTGCAGCTTCCGCGCGAAAATGCCTGCCACGATGATACGACTTGAGAGCGAACCGGGGAATCTGTCATTCATCTCTCAGAGTGGTACGTACGGAGTCACGACCCTCAACTACGGTCTTCATCTGAACATTCCCTTCAACGCGTTCATCAGCAGCGGCAACGAAGGCGTCACGCGGTTCTCCGACTATCTCGAGTATCTCGGTGAAGATGAAGACACGCACGTCATCATGGGCTACATCGAGAGCCTTCGCGACCCCCGCAAGTTCATGCGGGTCGCGAAAGAGGTAACCAAGAAGAAGCCTATCGTCGTCATGAAATTCGGCAGGACCGACGACGGCAGCAGGGCAGCAGCCTCGCATACAGGCGCTCTGGCTGGCTCTAGCGCTATCTACAGGTCAATGTTCAAGCAGTGCGGCGTTGTCGAAGTGACGCGGACACATGATCTCCTGAATGTCGCGATGGGTATGAAGATGCAGCCTCCTCTAAGGGGCAACCGTCTGGCAATAGTTGGTCCCAGCGGAGGCTTCGCGGTAGCCGCAACTGACTTCCTCGCCGAGCACGGGCTGAAAGTACCAGAGTTGGACTTCATGCTCCAGCGCAGGCTGCGCGAGGACGCGGACGCACTGCCATTCGCCTCTCTTCGCAATCCGATTGACCTGGCGGCTGACATGCGCGTCGACCCTCTACTCACATGCACCGAGACGGTCCTCAACCTGGACTACATAGACGGCGCAATCGTGGGGCTGCATTCGCGACCGTTCCCGCCCAGCGAACGTCTGCTCCGACGCCTTGAGGAGATACAGCACGAAACGGGCAAGCCCATCAGCATCTGCTTCTTCTCACGGCCTGAGGGCATGGAAATCGTGCAGGCGATGACGCAGGTTATTCCTGTCTACAGGAGTGCCGAGGACGTCGGTCAGGTTATGTCCTGCCTGTGGCAATACGGCAAGAGAAAGCTGGCGTTAGAACAGGGCTAACGGGAGCGCAGGCTACTGCACGGACCACAACAGGATCAGGTGAACATCGTCGATGGTCACCTGCCCGTCGGCATCGACGTCCAGTGACAGGTCCGGCACAATCTCGCCGAGGACCATCTTGTAGGCGATGAGTGCGTCCAACTCAGTGGCGACATCCGGCCCGAGAGCACTCACGGGCACCGAGGGCCCCACACCAACGGTGAATGTCACAGTGTCTGATGCCCGCACATCTCCCTCGGCAATCCCGCTGACAGTTACCTGCCAGGAGCCGGTTAGATCTGCGCCTGCCTCCTGCGGCACGATCTGGTACGTCTCTTCACCACGAAGCTCGGCATCCATCAGGGCTGACGGAGGACCACCGACGGGCGATACCATAATGGAGGCGAAGCAGTCCCAAGTGGCCTGGAAGTAGACCACAATCTCCTCATCAACCGTGAAATTCCCGCCATCGGTCCCACTCCCCTGGCCACCCTTGTTCGTCCAGACATCCACGGAGAACGAAACAGGCCGGAGGAGTTCGCCGTCCGGGGCACGTCCCTGGTCGCTCCACGAGGCGGCTTCCACGGACTGCGGCGCCGGAATAGACACTAGCGCGCATACAGCAAATGCCAGCGCGACAAAGCTGCCCCGAGTCAGCCACTTCCTGATGAGTTCATCTCTCCACTTCATCGGCTTATGCCCCGAATAGCAGAACCGGCGCGACGGCATTTGTACTTCCCCAATCAACGCTTCCCGGCACGAGGCTGCCAGACAGCTCCACGAATGTCTCACTGTTGTGGACCACCACATTCTCCAGAAGGAGCGGAGATTGCCCGCTGCTGGGAGCGGACTGGGTAGAGCGGAGCGTGACCACAGCCACGGGCAGGTTGCCGACCAGGCCAGAGGGCGACACCATTCCTATCGTGACTCTGCCCGGCTTCACGCCGTATTGCATCAGTGCATCGCCCGGCAGGGAGCCCTGCTGCACATCCACGAGTTCAAGCACATTGGCATCGTACACGAGCTCCGCGTGAAGGCTTCCTACACCCGACGCTCCCTGAAGATTGAGTCCGACAACGTAGTCGCGTACGGTGCCAGGGAAAGCCGCGGTCATGCCGTTGTCCGAAGGGCTCTGTTCGTCAAAATCGTCCCCGGGAGTCGTGCCAGAAGGAGTCTCATCTCCCGATGGCGTCTCATCTCCATTTCCCGCGAAGGGATTCGGCAAGCCTGGAAACGTGAACCCGCCAGCTGCATTCATGCCTACCTGCGCCAGCAGTAGCACAACAACCAGTGCTCCTACGACAACCAGACCAAGACTCAGGAGACGCAGATGCGGTCCTTCCGTCAACCACGCTACTATGCCGCCGGAAGCCTCGGTCCGCGCAGGACGCGAAGGAATCCGGGCAGCCGGACGCGTGCTTGCTGTTGTGTGGGGGGGCCGCCTGACCGGGGTGGACTCGCCAGCCGGGACTATTGCCTCGGCTGCCACAGCGCTGTCGGCTTCATACAGCCCTCGAAGTTCATCGGACTCGCCCCCAAGAGCACGCGCCTTGCGCTTCAGGTTGTCAGAGGCCGCCTGGTACTGCCCAAGGTCGAACTCACCAACCTTGTAGCGAACCTCAAGAGCGGCTTCCTGCTGGCGTATCTTCTCCAGCTCGGACGAGATCTGGCGTCCACGACTCGCTACATTCTCTCTGGCCAGCCTCACGCTTTCTTCGGCGTGCTCAAGCCTTCCACGGTAGTCTGCACGGGCCGCATCGCGGTGCTCTTCTGTGACAGCACCGCCGATTTCAAGCTGCTCCACGGACGCGAGCAGACGTCGCGCCTCGTCGCGCTCACGCAGCGCCTGGACAAGATTGTCGGCTAGCTCTGGCATGATGTTTGTCCGAGTCTCCTCGGCTACCGCATCCCGCTCTTCCTCTCAGCAATCCAAGATACTAGCCCCTAACCTCCAATGCAACTCCGCTGGAAGGCGAGGATAGGTGACTTCAGCTTGACAGCCCGGATTGCGAACGGCGTATTATGAGTGCAACGGGCCAGTCTCGCGTACTGCAGCGGAGGGAAAGTGTGTTGAATCTGCTGACGCCACTGTTGCGAATCGTAGCGATACTTTCGATACCACTCATCATCTTCTCTGTCTACCTGATGGTGAAGAGCATCGGTCGTGCCCGTCGCGTAACCCAGCGCAGTCTGCTCATCCAGCTTTGCACCAGTCCTGCAATCTTGCTTATCTACGCCGTGTTCCTTGGCGTCACCATCGCACTGAAATGGGCCATCCCCATCGGCCTTCTCGGTCTGGGTATCGGAGGAATAACCGCTTCGAGCACGGCTCTGACACTGAAAGGCACGAACGTCTACGGCACTCGCTCCACATGGTATGTCCTTCTCTGGGGTGCCAGTTTCGCCCTGACTCAGTTCCTCGTCGTGTTCGCATCGAGCGGACTTGTTGCGGGAGGACTGGCAACAATGTGCTTCTCAACAGGCGTTGCAGTTGGCACCAACGTCAGCCTGCTACTGCGAAGACGCCAACTCCTGACTACGGGGGTTGGAGGGGAGAGCATGGCATGACGAAGCGCCGCATCTCGCGCCAGAGCCTTGCCTCCAGACAGAAGAGAAGGCTGCGCGTGCTTCGATTTGCGCTGCTTGGTGTCTTCGTCATGCTCGCAATGATTGCCGTTGGTTGCGACGAGCTCATCCAGGACGTTCTCGCGGGCGAGGACTGTGGACATCATGGGGTCTGCGAAAGGCACGCGGCGGCGGCAGGTCTGGCAGCAGGAGCCGCCGGCGCCGCCGGCGGACTGCTCCAGAGAAGAGAAGACGGCCCATTTCCATGGGACGAGGACGAGGATGAACTTCTGAACGACCTCGATTTCGAACTCGACAACGCTTTCGAAGACACAGATGGCGCGCGCGTGAACCACCTGCAGACAGGCCCTTCAGACGGCTCGGATGCACTCACGCTGGACACAGACGAAAGCATCGAAGACATACTTGGACCCGATGCCGAAGTGACGCCGGGCACGGGCGACGAGAAGATACCCGATGATGGGACCGCTCCATGGGACCGCGAAGAGCCTCCTCCCGGGACGGGAAAGGACACCGGAGCGGAAGGCAACAAGCAACCCGACACCTCCGGGAGAGACGAAGGCGAAGAAGCTACCGAAGACTCTGGAGACTATGCCGAAGAGCCGGACGAGGGAGGAGAAGAGGGAGCCGAGGCTGCTGAAGAAGCGCCTGAGGAAGGCGCGGAGCAGGCAGGTGAAGGCGAAGAGAAGGCCGAACCCGTATCACCTGCCGAGCGCTACGAGCCCCTCACAACCGTGGGCAATGTCACCATACTGATGGATCCCGAGACCAACAAGATTGCCATCCAGGGTGGCAAGTACATCGGGGGCAAGGACCAGAACGGCTATTGGGTCACAGACAACAACAAGATAGTGCAGGTCGACCCTGACACCGGCAAGTACACGGTTTCCGACGGCCACTTCACGGCGACTCATGAAGGATGCACCTACACCGTGACGAAGGACAACAAGGTCTTCATATACGACCACGTGAACGAGGGAATGACCGTCAGCGATGGTCACTTCACAGCGACGCGTGAGGGCAACATCTACGGAGTGACCAAGGACAACAAGATCGTTGCCTACGACAGCGAGTCGGGAGAATTCGCGGTGACGGATGGTCACTTCACGGCGACGCACGAGGGCACGCAGTACGTCGTCACAAAGGACAACAAGATCGCCAGCTATGATGAGGCAACAGGGAACATCAAGATTTCGGACGGCCACTTCACCGCGACACGTGAAGGAACCACATACACCGTTACTGACGACAACAAAGTCATCATGTACGACGAGGCTACGGGTGCCGTCAAGGTCTCCGACGGCCACTTCACCGCCACACGGGAGGGCACGACCTACACCGTAACCAGGGATAACAAGATCGTCGCCTATGACGAAGCCACGGGCAACATCAAGGTCTCTGACGGCCACTTCACCGCGACGCGTGAAGGGACGGTCTACTCTGTGACAAAGGACAACAAGATTCTCACCTACAATGAGGCATCCGGCGACTTCAAGGTCTCTGACGGGCACTACGTGCTTGAGCGCGAAGGCGGGACCACGGTGTTTACGAAAGACAACGTCGAGATACAGTACGACGAAGACACGCACGGGGTTATGGTCTCAACGACGGGACGGCGCGGTAGCCTGACGGTCGGAGCGGGCGAAGACGGCCAGTTCGCCTTGGATACCACCGTCAAAGGTTCGATGGACGGGACACCGACCACGTTTGGAGTGACTGCCACAAAATACAACCTCCCGGAGACGGGGCAGCAAGGGTTTGCCGGCGGGCTAAGCCTCGAACAGGAGGACTTCGGTTTCCAGGCGTCCTACCTCAAAGAACCCACTGAGACAGGATTCGGACTCGATGTTCGGTCCGAGGAATGGACTGCGGGATTCCATAGACTGGGAGACACCAAGAGCTACAGTGTCGGATACGGCGACTTCAAGGTCATCCGCGAAGAAGGACTGGGCGGCAGCACAACAATGGGAGCGTGGACAGGCCGATTCTAGGGGTCAAGCTGGCATGATGGAACGAAGCGCAGGACGAGACCTGGAAGCACTACTGCAGATAGCCGAGTCGCTGGAAGGCGATGGCGACATCGAAGGGGCGCTGCTGGTATACAACGACATACTGGCCACGGCTCCCCACAATCCGGATGCACTCGTGGGCAGAGGCCGAACGCTGCACCGGGCCGGACGCCACGAGCAGGCCGCAAGATTCCTCCGGCGTGCGACGGAAGCCGACCCTGACAGGGTTGAGGCATGGCGACTGCTCGGCGATGCGGCCCTTGCCGCAGGCGACGGAGAGATGGCACTCAACGCTTTCACCCGCCTTCAGAAGCACGGGACCGAACCGGCAACGAACTACCTGAACCTTGCCAGGGCCGCCTATTTCGCGCTGGACATGGAGCGGGCTCGGGACTACATAGAACTGTCTCTCGCAGAGAATCCCGATTCGCGGACTGCCAAAGAGTGGGAGTCATCATTGAAGTCCATCCCGGACCACGCAGCGTTCCTCGTAGACGTCGGGCGAGCACACGGGCGCCGCGGCCGCTTCCAGGAGGGCCTATCGTTGTTTTTGCAGGCCCTGGATGAACGAGAGACCGCCGAGGGCCATTTGTATGCTGGCCAGGCGATGCTTGCGCTCGCGAAGTCTGGCGACGCCGTGCCCCATCTATCACGTGCCCGCGAGATGGGCAACGACCATCGTGAGCTTCTCCTTGACCTTGCCGTCGCACTGGCTCTCGCAGGAGAAACGGCCGAAGCCATAAACACTTACAACGAGATACTGGACGCAGAGCCCGATAGCGCGCGAGCGCTACTGGGAAAAGCGCAGATGCTGGTCGAGGCAGAGGACTATGCCTCCGCTCAACCGCTTGTGCAAAGGCTTTCTGAAGTAGAGCCGCAGAACCCCGCTACTTGGTTCCTGCAGGCCAGCATAGACACCGGCGGCGGTGCAACGTCTGACGCGCGCCTCGCGATCGAGAAAGCCATAGTCCAGGACCCGCAATCGCCAGTGGTGTGGTTGGCAGCCGCCCGGCATCTGGACCGTATCGGGCTAGTCGAACTGGCTCGCGTCTGCCACCTACGCGCAGAGTATGCCGACACGGGAAAGGCCCCTGCCGGGGCCCGACAGATGAAGCCGGAGTTGCCTCCATTCAAGACGGAGACTGCAGAACTCGAGGGCGCACCTCTCGTCGGCAACAAAATGGTGGAGGCACTTCGCAATCGTGCAACCGTCTACGCCAATCTCGGGTTCGTTGAGAGGGCGCTCGCCTATCTATCCCTCATACTGGAGCGCTTCCCCGAGCACGAGACCGAGGAACTCTCACGCCATCGCGGCAGCCTGCAACTGAGACTCGGCAAGCCCGCGGAAGCCCGCAAGTCATTCGAGCGTGCTCTTGAGCTGAACCCTGAAAGCGAGAGGGCGCGCATCGCCATCCAGCGCCTTGATAACCTTGCTGTCTAGTCATCACTTCTTCTCTTCGCGACTCTGGCACTCCTCTGTTCCACGCCCTGCGAGCGGCGTATAATCCTTGGCAGCTCCCTGCATGGACGCCTGCATCACCATGGTTAACGTCAGATTCGTTCATTGCGCAGACCTTCACCTCGATACTCCTTTTCGGGGACTCGCCGACGTTGTACCGGAGGTAGCCGCTGAACTGAACGAAGCCACGTTCAAGTCGTACGACAACATCATCGACCTCGCCATCCAGGAACAGGTAGATTTCGTGGTCATTGCAGGTGATATCTTCAACAGCAAGGACCGGAGTCTCAGGGCACAATTCAGATTCCGCGACGGACTCAAGCGTCTGGCCGACCATGGCATACAGTCCTTCGTTGCCTTCGGCAACCACGACCCGCTCAGCGGCTGGAGTCACACGCTCGAATGGCCCGAACTCGCGCACAGGTTCGGGGGAAAGGGCGTTGACGTATGTGAAGTAGTTCGTGGTGGCCAAGTTGTAGCTACGGTGCATGGCATCAGTTTCGCCCGAGAGGCCGTGACTGAAGACCTCGCCTCGCAATTCAGCGCCCCCGGAGATGGTGTGCCCGCAATTGCCGTGCTGCACAGCAACGTCGGAGGCCAGCCGGGCCACGACAACTACGCTCCCACAACGGTCGAGGCACTATCCTCAAAGGGCTTCGACTATTGGGCGCTGGGACACGTACATATGCATCGCGTCCTGCGGGAAGCCGGGCCGGCCATCGTCTACCCGGGATGCTCGCAAAGCCGCCAGCCGAACGAGACGGGGGCCAAAGGATGTTGCGTTGTGACGCTGGGAGATGACACTCGTCCGGACATACGTTTCGTGCCGACTGACACCGTGCGCTACTACAAGGGCGTCGCCAACATCGACAACTGCGAGTCTATCGATGCGATTCAACGCACCGTTGTTGAGGCGTGTCGCATTGCTTCCGAAGAATCGGAGGGACGCAGACTGGTTGCACGACTCTCCTTGCTCGGTCGTACCGCGCTTCATGGCGAACTGACACACGGTAGCGCCCTGCGCGACCTGTTCGAGTCGACCAGGGACGACCTATCTTCCCGCGACCCATGGACATGGCTGGAGAAGCTTTCCCTGGCAACGCGGGGGCTCTACAACGTTGAAGAACTGCAAGAGCAGCAGGACTTCGCCGGCGACATCGTACGCGCCTACTCGGTCCTCCTTTCTGGAGAGAATGGAGAGGCAGTTCAATTGCAGCAGCAGTTGGAGTCTGAGATGTTGTCCAGTAGCGTCGGCAAGCTGCTTGTACCGCTGGAGGCGGAAGAGTTCAGACAACTCGTGGAACAGGCGATGCACCAGACACTCGACAGGGTCGTGGAAGAGGGCTGACATGCAACTGCGTGAGATTCACATCGTCAGCTTTGGTGTCCTCGCCAACGCACGCGTTCGCGGCATCCAGCCGGGACTGAACGTCCTGTATGGTCCCAACGAGTTCGGCAAGACAAGTCTTCTCGAGCTCGTACGCCGCATACTATTCGGTTTCCCCACCAGGGCCATGAAGGCCAACCAGTATCTGCTCCCCGGAGCGGAGAAGAACTCCGGCCGCCTGACATGCCAACTGGGTGACGGGCGTACGCTCGAGGTATTCCGGACTACCGGCAAATCCGGGGGCCCCCTAACTGTCACAACTGCCGACGGGTCGACTGTGAGCGAGGCCGCCTTCGCCACGGCCATCGGACACGTGTCTTCAGACCTCTTCCAGAACGTATTCTCGTTGGGCCTTCAGGAACTGTATGACGTTGATATCGTCAATCTCGATGAGGTGAAGGACCGTATCTACGGAGCGGGTTTGGGGGGTGTCTCCATCCCCGGGCTCAAGTCACACTTCGAGAAGCAGGCAACCGAACTTTTCACCAAGAGCGGCCACAAGCAACGCATGAAGGAGCTTGCCAGGGACATCGTGTCCCGCGGGCAGTCCCTACGGGACGAGAAGGACAAGCTCGCCCAATATGACAGCAAGAAGAACGAACATGACAGGCTGAAGCGAGCCGCAGAAGATCTCACGACACGCGTCCGTACGATGCAGACTCAGCTGCGCCACCTTGAGAATCAACAGCGCTTGTTTCCCACCTACCTTGACATGCAGAGAGCCCAGAGGCAGCTCACGGAGATGGGGGAGGTTCCCGAAGTCCCTGACGAGGCACTCGCGGAGTTGCAGAATCGCCAGGCGGCAATCAAGGGTCTCGACGAACGCATCGAGAGCGCCCGGGAACAAATACGCCTGAAGAAGGCAACCCTTGAACGCATCAACTTCGACCCGGCCCTTCTGCGGAATGAGCATGAACTACGATTCCTCTCACAAAATGTCGCCAGATACAGGTCAAACAGGGAAGAGCTTCCCAGCGCACGGCAAGGCACTACGGATGCACAGAACCTTATAGAGCAGAAGATGGCCGTCCTGGGCAACGACTGGTCCGAGGAACGTGTGCGCAGCTTTGCGCTTTCTGCGGAGCAGAAGGATTCGCTGCGCCAACAGGAGTCGACATTACGCGATTGTGAGCAGTCTCTCGATAACTCACGCCGCAAGCTCGAAGTCCACACGGACAGCATTCGGGCGGCAGGCACCAGGCAGGGTGTTCCCAAGACGATACGCCTCGCTGGCCTGGTGGTGCTTGCACTCGGCGGAACAGGTTGCGTTCTCTCCGCGCTTAGTGGGGACACGGTTGTCGCAGCCATTTCGGGAAGTGTTGGGCTCCTGGGCTTGCTTGTTGCGCTGGCTCCGGGGTCATCCACAACAAAGGCACACGACCCTGCCACAGAGCAGTATTCCGCCGACATCCGCAGGGCCGAGGAAAACCTGGAGATGGCACGAACCGAGTGGAGTGCAGTTCTGAAGCACCTCGGGCTGCCGCCAACTCTCTCGCCCGAAGCCAAGGATGAGACTCTTCAGCTGATCGGAGACCTCTACAACGATTTCCAGCACATCGACAGGGAGAAGGAGCGCGCGGCACATCTACAGGAGTCTTTGTCGTCCATCGATAGCCGCTACGCCGCAGTAGCCAGGGACTTGAGGGACCCTCTGCCCGGTGATGATGTCGCCGCTGGCATCGAGACGCTGGACGAACGTCTGGCGCAAGCAAGGGCTCAAGAAGTCAGGCGACAATCCCTGGCGGAAGAGGTATTGCAGCGAGAGGACGAACTGAAAGGTTTGGATGGACTGCTAGAGAAGGAGAAGACAGCGCTATCGACTCTACTGTCGACGTACGATGTGTCGTCAGCAGCGGCCCTGCGAGAGAAATACCAGCGCTATCAGGAGTCCCTCTCTCTGGCCAAGTCCATCGCGTCGGGCCTTCAGACTATCGAAGCCACCTCCGGCACGGGAGATGCCCGCACTTCCTTCATCGAGGCGCTTGCCATAACCAGCCCCGAGGAAACTCAGGCTGCACTGGAAGCTCTACGGGGACACGTGGAAGCTGCAGGGAACGAGTTAGCGGTGGCTAACCGAAATGTGGGTGCGCTCGACAACGAACTCAAGGCACTGGTATCCGCCGAGTACCTCGTCTCACAGGAGGCAGACGTCGAGACACTGCTGCAGCAACTGAGAGACGCATACCGGGAATGGATCACCGCGCGAATCGCCCTGTGGGGTATCGGGTCTGCGGTATCCCGCTATGAACAGGAGCGCCAGCCCGACATCATTCGTGCCGCGCAGACAGCATTCGTCAGTATGACGGACGGCCGCTACGAGAGACTGCTGAAGCCCATCGACAGCGATGAGCTGCATGTTCGAGACCGTCTTGGTTCGGACAGAACGGTGAACGAACTCAGCCGAGGCACGCGAGAGCAACTCTACCTTGCCATGCGAATGGGACTCATCGCACAGTACGAGCAGAACGCGGAACCGCTACCGGTGGTCATGGATGACATTCTGGTGAATTTCGACGATGAGCGGGGGCCACTCGCCGTGAAAGCCCTGGCCGAATTCGCAGAAGACCGCCAGGTCATCGTCATGACCTGCCACAAGAACACGGTCGAACTGTACCGTCAGGCCGGCGCTAACGAACTCTCAGTGGTGAGAGACGACAACCTCCTCTAGTGCTCAGACGGCCATCCGAACGTAGAAAGGCCCACCTTTCGGCGGGCCTTTCACTCCTATGCAGCTTCCAGGCGTCTCTCTCACAAAACTCTGGAAAAGGAGCCAATCCGCAAGCGCTCTATCCGAGCATATTCTGTTGTACCATATTCCACTTTTCATCCAAAATCGCACTTGTGACATCGCCAACTTCCACCTCTACTACCGCGATGTGGTGCGTGACAACCTGCGCCAGCGTCTGTCCTGTCCTGTCTCCGTAGCCGGCCTGAGCGCTATCAAACTCGAAGGTGAAGACCCAGCAGTACGGGCATCTTGAAGTAGCCGTATCGGTTAGTTCCAACGTGTCGGGAATGCCGTCAAACACGAACGTCGGCGAATTCATCACAAACGTGCCAGCAAGCACTTCGCTCGATTGTATCGACACCTCAGCCAGCGGCTCCTCCTCAACGACCTCGCCTTCAATCCCGGTCACACTCCCGGTCCAACGCCAGCCCCTGAGGGGGCTTTTCAACACGATGACATACTCCAGGTACTGCGGTGCCACCTCAGCCCAGTACACCATGCCCTCCCAGTCATCCGAATAGATGCGCATCCTCGACGCACCAACCATCGGCGCGCCATCCGGTCCGGTAACCTGCATGTGCTCGGAAGTCCAGGCAGTGCCCTCTTCAGGCACGATGGTGCGGTATTCCTCCTGCAACCGACGTATCGCGATGTCGAACGCGTCCTCAGGACCAAGGACGATTCCTTCCGGCTCTTGTCCCCCTTTCTCTTCTTGGGGAGCAGGAGTCTCAGCGCAGGCCGCAGGAACAACCACGAGCACCAGGGCACCAGCCAGAAGCAGAAAACGCTTCATCATCATTGTGTTTCAACCCTCCTTCAGCAGCATAACAACTTGCCACGTCACGCTCTAGTACCATATACGAACCGACTGGCCCGGTATCACGCCTGCCCGGTAGTAGTCGTGGCTATCCACAACCGCGTCACACCATGATAACCTGTAGCCGGAAAGGAAATGACTGATTCGCAAGTGCGCGCGATAGAGAGCCTGGCGGAAACGTCCCAGTTCGGTTCCGGCGCGCGTCACGCCCACAAGGTAGCAACCCTCGCCTCCGCCATCTTCGACCAACTGGCTGCTCGCAAGCTCCTGCAGTGGCTGGATATCCCCGAACGCCGCTGTCTCACGGCTGCAAGCTACGTGCACGATATCGGCGCGTCCCGAACAATAGCCGAAGGTACCACTGTTGCTCCGGATGAATGTCAGAGCCTGGTATCGTTCCAGACGCTCCGGAGCATGCTGGCGAGTCCTCCCGCTGTTCTACAGAGAGAGCCTCTCACCGCCACCGACCGTTCCACATTGCTCTATGCAGTCCTATGGCACTGCCAGAGTGAGCCATGTGCCGCGGATGACGAGCCTGTTGTCGATACGTTCTGCACGCGGGCCACTGCCGGGATTCTGCGAATCGCCGAGGCACTAGACTCTCCTGCTCGCCCGGTTGTTCGAGACGTACTCGTCAGGTCAACGTCGAGCTACATACGATTCCTTGTACGAACCACTGACGCACCGATCGGCGAGATCGGCCTGGCGCAGGAAAGGGCAGACATGCTAACGGAGGCGCTCGGACAACGCATTGTCATCCAGGAAGTGATCGAAGACTAGCGTCATCTTTCCGCTCGTCGGCCTCGTGAGGACTGGAATTGCCGAAGCCAATTCGGCTATCCTACGCAAAGGGAATGAAGGCAGGGCAGGTCGGGGCTCTAGAGTTACTCGCCCAACACTACGACTATGGTCGAGGACCCTCGCACGCGCGCAAGGTCGCGGGCCTTGCTACGTCTCTGTTCGACCAGCTGACGGAGCATGGGTTGCTGCCCTCAATAGCGCCCGGGGATCGACAAACTCTGTATGCGGCTGGCCTCACTCACGACATTGGCTCATCCGCACGTGCACGAATCGATGCCGGCGAACTTCCGGACTGGGCATCTGAAATGACGCGTGACAGCGTTGGAGTCGTCTCCTACACGCTACTGCGGCGATGGCTTGAGAACCCTCCCGCCCCTCTGGCAAATACACCTCTCTCTCCCGCCGATCGCTCCGCGCTTCTCTACTCCGTCCTGTGGAGCGACAGGGGTAACCAGATCGAGGTTGCGGGAGAGGAGTTGACCAATGCTTCGCACACCAGGCGCCTCGCAAGTACCCTTCGCGTTGCTCAATGCCTCGACTCAACACTCAGGGGCCTTGTATCAGGCATCAAGGTCCTGAGGTCAGAGCACTGGGTCCGCATCCTGGTACGGTCTCTTGGCTCAGTCGAGAACGAGGTGGCGGATGCAGCAGCGCACGTCAGTGCGCTCGAGCAGAGTCTCGGTATCCGCGTGTTCGTACAGGAAATTGTTGAGGACGCTGAGGCGTAGCCCTGCTACAAGTCTGTTGCCCTCACAAGCAGTTCATAGACATCTGTCCGTCCGGCATTGAGCCGTCCCGGTCGCCTCGCTATTGACAGAGTGTCGGCACCGTATGAGTAGGCCTGGTCTAGCCGCCGGGAGCCCATGAACCGTGCACGCGGAAGCTGCTCCCGATTGCGTTGAACGTTGACAGGTAGTCGTCGTATCGGGCCATATCAACAGACGTGCATGTGACCTGCCACACGATTCCATAGGCCTCGGTGAACCAGGTCATCTCGCGTGAGAGTGATTCCGCTCGTCCTGTGACTTCGTACTCGACCTGGACAGCGCGCCTGGCGTCAATCTCAGTCTCCATGCGTGTCAGCTCGCGATAGCTCGCGCCCGCACTTCGCTTGTCGACGTACCATCCAACCACATCGTCTACCTGCATCCAGTCGCACGGCGGTCTACCCCACGTGAGCCCTACAGTCGCATCGAACCGCCGCTCCTCGTTCCGGGACGGCTCCCCCAGGAACAACTGCCACTCGCTCGCTTCGGGTGCCATCTCCCAATCCTCCGGCACCATCAACTCAAACCGCCCTTGCGGGTCCTCATAGAGCGCCAGTTGGACGAATGCCATCCCCGTGTCTTCGCTGCAACCTGCGAGGGACACCATGCCAATGCAGAGCGCCGCAATCCGATTGCGCCCCCCTATGACGGTCACAATCGCGACTATACCTCTCCCTCGAACAATCTGCACGGGGCGCCAATCGAAAAGGCGAAGGGGACGGGTTCGGACCGTCCCCTTCGCTGCTTGGGAGGAGGTTGCGGTTGGTTGTCCTCGTGTATGGGCAGGTATCATTATGTACCGCCTGTACGCACCGCGGGTTAAGACATCGTTAATTATGTTGCTTCCCTTGTTAAGACGTCCCTAATACGCGGCTGCCACGATTGAGCTCTGCAGTCGGCCTTCTGCTATTCTTGCCTGGACGGATTTCGATTACCCGGGAGGATTCATGCAACTACCAGGACCACACGTTGACAGCACCGTTTCCCTTGAGCAGGCTATCGCCCTCAGGAGGTCGGTTCGCGTGTACTCGAACCAGAGCCTTACGCTCGATGAGTTGTCCCAGTTGCTCTGGGCAGCGCAGGGAGCCGCCACGACGGAAGGATTCCGGAACGCTCCTTCGGCGGGCGCCTCCTATCCACTGGAGACCTACGTCGTTGTTGGAAACGTCGAGGGAATCGAACCAGGTTTGTATCACTACGAGAATGGCAGCCACGAAATAACGCAAAGGCTTAGTGGCGAACTCATCGCGGAACTGTCGAACAACTCACTTGGACAGTCATGTGTCCGCGAAGCCGCCGCCGTCATGGTCTTCGCTGCGGTGTACGAGCGCACAACCGAACGCTACGGCGACAGAGGCCTTATGTACGTACACATGGATGTCGGACATGCTGCTCAGAACGTCCTTCTCCAGGCAACGGCGCTGGGCCTGGGTTCTGTCCCTGTTGGGGCATTCAAGACAAGGACCATCCGCGGCCAGCTCGGCCTGGAGGAGAACGAGGTTCCACTGTACTTCGTTGCACTGGGCAAGACGGACTAGCATCCGTTCTGAGCACCAACAACTCGTCGGTTGAATCTTCAATTGCGCCCGCCTACACTTGTCACGGCCAATACATCTACGGCCGGGCGCCTCGATTCAGCTACGTGGCGCGCTGCGTTCAGAAAGGAGCGTTAGCATGCAATTCAAGGACGAAAAAGAGCTGTTCGACACGATGGAACAGAAGCTCTACTCCTCGGTAATCTCAGACGTGCTCGACAAGCTCGGATATCGCAAGCAGGCCATGAGAGCCGACATCGATCCCATGTGGCCCGGCGCAGTCGTGGCAGGAAGGGCCCACACCTGCCTCAGCGTCGACGTCTATGAGACCAAGGAAAACCACTACGCCATGGAAATCGAGGCGGTCGACACGCTCAAGCCCAACGACGTCCTCATTGGCGGCACCAACAAGTCCACCGAGACCGCGCTCTGGGGAGAATTGCTCTCCACTGCATCACGCGCGCGCGGCGCACGCGGTGCAATCGTGGACGGCTACACTCGAGACCTGGTACGCATCCGCGAGATGCAGTTCCCGATGTTCGCCACCGGAACCCGGCCTCTCGATTCGATGGGTAGAAGTATCGTTATCGAATACGGCAAGCCGGTCATGTGCGGCGACGTACTGGTCAACGAAGGCGACATCGTCCTCGCCGACATTGACGGCATAGTCGTCATCCCACAGGCCATCGAAAAGGAGACCATTGAGGCCGCTTTCGAGAAGGCAAGTGCGGAAGACACGGTACGCGACGAACTCCTCAAAGGCTCGCTCCTCGGAGACGTGTACAAGAAGTACGGAGTCCTGTAGCTCTCAGGGGCCCGGAGACGGGCCCCTTCACATATCTGCATCAGGAGGGAAAGCGTGAAGATAACTGGTATCGAAGCTATCGAACTACGGCTGCCTGAAGACCAGATAGAGGACAAGTGTTCTTCCGGTCAGGATGCGCTCGTCATCAAGATTCACACCGACGAGGGCCTGACGGGCATCGGCGAAATCGACTCCTCGTCTCGTGTCGCGAAGGCGGCCATTGAGGCGCCGTTCAGTCACTCCGTCACGTCCGGCCTATCGCGGCTCCTCGTCGGAGAGAACCCCCTCAACACGCGCGTGCTGTGGGAGAAGGTATACCAGGCCACGTTCTACTATGGCCGCCGGGGCCCTGTTATTCACGCGATGGGCGGCATAGACATGGCGCTCTGGGACCTCGCCGGCAAGTACTACAACAAACCCGTTCATCAGCTCCTGGGCGGCGCCTTTCACTCGAAGGTACGCGCGTACGCCAGCATTCTCTTCGGACGCGACGGCAACGAGACTGCCGAGATAGGTCGCAAGTGGGTCAATCGCGGCTATACCGGCGTCAAGTTCGGCTGGCACCCGATGGGGGAGAGCGAGAAAGTTGATCTCGACCTCGTCGAAGGGGCCAGGAGAGGTGTCGGTCCGGACAACGACGTTCTCATCGACGCCGGGTGCTGCTGGGATACGCTCACGGCCATACGACGGGCACGGCAGTTCGAGGACTACGGCATTCTCTGGCTGGAGGAGCCGCTGCAGCAGGACAACCTGGAAGGCTACATGAAGCTCAGCAATGCGTCCCGCATACCCATTGCCGCGGGAGAGGGTGACGCAGGCCGCTTCGCCTGGAAAGACCTCATCGAAAGAGGAGGCATCCACATCGCCCAGATAGACCTCGCGCGCAACGGATTCACCGAAGCTATGAGAGTGGCAGACATGGTCGAGGATAAGGGACTGCGGGTCGTGAATCACTTCTATACGACCGGTATCAACCTCGCTGCCGGACTACAGTTCCTGGCAGCACGTCAGTCCACGTTTATCCTTGAATACTGCGTCGAGGAAACGCCGATGCGCTGGGATGTCACCAAACAGAAGATGCTCATCGACGACGAGGGGTATGTCCAGGTCCCCACAGGTCCGGGACTGGGCATCGACCTGGATGAGGACACTGTGGACAGGTTCCGCATCTCATAGGCAAACAGTCCGTTGACATACGTCAATTGGGCCAGTTCTGTTCGCAAGATGGCAAAGAACAGGGTGGCGGCACTTGAAGTGCCGCCACCCTATCAGCGTTCAGTCTTCTCCGGCTAGATCAGTCCCCAGTCGCGGTAGCCCTGCTGTATCAGCTTGATGTAGTCCTGCCCCGGACTGGTCTCGGGCAACTGCCGCATCTTCAAGTACGTGACAGCCTCGACTGCATCGCCGAAATCGTTGAACACGATAACGTTTATGCGGTTGTAGTCTCGCGGGTAGTCCTCATACTTGTCCAGCGCACGAAGACACGCAGCGTCTATCTCATACAGCGCACCGGGCACTCTCTCGCCATGCGTCAGCTTCACCGTCGCCGTGCCTCCACCCTCGGTTCTGGACGAGAGGGTGAACAGCAACTTGTAGTTCGGCAGAGTGGCGCTGGTCAACGGCTTCGCGCCGGGGCAAAGCCGCGCCATGTTGGCCCTGGAGAGATTGGCGCCGTATGCAAAGTACTTCATCAATACATGTCCGAAAGAAAGGGCACGTCGGGAAGCCTGCCCTCGCCGTGCCCTCAGGCACTCAGCAACCGACCTTGTTCGTGAGTTCCGCGAACTCCTCCATAGGTATCACCGACCACGTCTCGGTCTGGATCCCAGGGTCAAGGTAGGAGATGGACAGCGGAACGCTCGCAGCCTTTTCCTGGTCCGGGGCATCATACACAAAAGCCATGTCGTACGGGCCAAGTATCCCGTAGGAGCCCACGAGCTTCACGCCAAGACCCTCAATACGCTTCGCGCTGTCCTGCCACTCCTTGCAGAAATTCGATATGCCTCGTGCCTCCTGATGAGTGAATCGGACCATGGTCATGTACATTGCCATCGCTTTGCCCTCCTCTTCCCGTGCTAGTTTCTTCGTAGCACACAGGGATGTGCTTTGCAAAGCACAAGGTGCCTCGAACGGCGCCCGCCGTTACGAAGGCACCTTACGAGTGTCTCCACGTTTGGCCGCCTGCCTCAGAAGAGCAAGAGGATAAGGCCGAAGATAATGAGATATACGCCGACCAGGTAGTTGAGTATCTTCGGAAAGACCATCACAATGATGCCGAATACGAGGCTGGCAATACCGAGGAGCGTCCCTGATGCACCAAACACTTTTTCTTCCTCCTCTATCTTGCGAGTGTGCGCCTATTCTGCCAGAACACAAACAGGGCAACAACGACCTCGGGAGAGGCTAGTCCCCGTTCATTGCCAGGGCAGCAGCACCCAGGAGTGGAGACTCATCTCCCAGCAACGCAGTGCGAATCTCAACTTCACAGGCCCACGTCACGTATGCCCGTTCGCGCGCGATTCGAGCGGCAGGCTCCAACAACGCAGGCCCTATCTTGGTCACTCCCCCACCGAGCAGGACAGTCTCGGGATTAAAGATGTTGATGAGGTTAGCGAGGCCTACGCCAACGTAGTACGCCGTGGTCTCAATCATCTCCTTTGCCAGTGAGTCGCCCTGAGACGCAGCTATGGCCACTAGCTGTGCGTCAATCTTCTCCATGT
>Ga0272441_10003322_pt1 | contig 30721 bp, 27 predicted proteins | sample SSMProp6N_FD_193582 | JGI IMG/M metagenome (GOLD analysis project Ga0272441, IMG submission 193582) | Marine sediment archaeal communities from Little Sippewissett salt marsh, Falmouth, MA, United States - SSM-Prop-6N | ecosystem: Environmental > Aquatic > Marine > Wetlands > Sediment ... | reverse complement strand
TGTCTTTAAAGGCCAGGGTCCCTTCGATGGTGGTCCCGACACCCAGCAGTGTGGAGATATGGTCTGCACTCTCTTTATTTTTCATCGCATCCCCCTGTTGACGCTTGAATAACTCTGATTTCACACCCCGACCACGACAACCACCTGTTGCGATTATTCAAATTTGAATCGGCGCATACTCACATTCATGAGCAGGCCGATGCCGATCATCATGGTGATGATTGACGATCCGCCATAACTCACAAAAGGCAGGGTCACCCCCACCACCGGCATGAGTCCCATGACCATCCCGACGTTGATGAGAACCTGCCAAGCGATCATGGCGGTCACCCCCACGGACAGCATGGTGCCGAAGGGATCCCGGCAACGGCCGGCAATGCTCAGCCCCCAGGCAATGATAATCAAAAACAGCATGACCACCGACAACGACCCCATTAGTCCCCACTCTTCGGCCAGCACCGAAAAAATAAAGTCGGTATGCTGTTCCGGCAGGAAAGAAAGCGCGTTTTGAGTACCCTTTAAAAATCCTTTACCGGTGAGCATCCCCGATCCGATGGCAATTTTTGATTGGATGATATGGTAACCGGCGCCCAGCGGATCCCGGTCCGGATTCAAGAAGGTCATGATCCGCTGCTTCTGGTATCCACGCAAAAAAAACCAAACCAGCGGAACAAGCATGGTAAAGGTGGCTATCAACCAGCTCAGCGCCCTGCGCTCAATCTTGGCAAAAAGGGTCATGGCCCCGGCAATGAGCGCAATCACCATAGCCGTGCCCAAGTCCGGTTGGCGCACAATCAGGGCAAAGGGCATCGCGGTAAGCAACGCCGGTACCATCAGGTCCCGGAGGGTGAGCCCGTCGGTATTGATAAGCTTTGCAAAATAGCGGGCCAGGACGATGATAACGGCGACCTTGGCCATTTCGGAAGGCTGGAGGGTGAAGGGGCCCAAGGACAGCCAGCGCCGGGATCCGCTCACGTACTTGCCGAAAAACAGCACTGCCGCCAATGAACCGACGGATGCCAGGTAGATGAAATTGGCAAACCGTTCGAACTGCTTGTAGTCAAACAAAAAGCAGAAAATCATGGCTCCGAAGCCGACACCATACCAGATCAGCTGTTTTCTGAACAGGGTTAGGTCCGGCGCGACTGCACCGGCGGATACGGCACTGTACAGCGCCACCAGCCCAGCGGTTCCGATGAACAGGGTAAGCGCCAAGAGTCCCCAATCAAAGCATTGCAGCAAGCGTCTATCGAACATGGATCAATCTCCATCGGCGGATGATGCCGGTGCGACAGCCAGTGGCGTATCAGGTTTGGGTTGGCCTCCGGATAGGTAGAACCGGATCATTTCGGCCGCCACCGGAGCAGCCGCACTGGACCCATGCTCTCCGTGCTCGACGATCACCGCCACGGCAATCCTGGGATTTTCCCGGGGTGCATAGGCCACAAACCAGGCGTGGTCCTTGATCGACCCCCATTCATCATCATCGCCGTTGGCGGCATCGTCCCGCCGTCCCGCGACCTGGGCTGTCCCTGTCTTGCCACTCATGCCCATTCCTTCCAACCGACTGCGCCACGCGGTCCCGTGTCGATCATTGACGGCTTTGAACAGTCCCTCTCTCACCAGCCACAAGTTTTTTTCGCTGATTGGCAGCCGTCCCGCGACCTCGGAGACACTCTCGTACATGGTCTGCCCGTCCGCGGTCCGGATGGTTTTGACGATCATGGGTCGATAACGCACCCCCCCGTTGCCAACTGAAGCAGCCACCATGGCCATCTGCAAAGGGGTTGCCAGATTGAACCCTTGGCCGATGGCCACTGACAGGGTTTCGCCCTTTTGCCAGGAAACGCCCACCCGTTTTTTCTTCCACTGGGCAGTTGGAACCAAGCCACCCTCTTCGTGATCCAGATCGACACCGGTGGGTTCCCCCAGGCCAAAGGCGTTAGCATACCATGCCAGGCGGTCTACGCCAAGTTCGAGTCCCACTTTATAAAAATAGACGTCGCAGGATTCGGTCAAGGCCTTTAAGACATCCACCTCGCCATGTCCCCACTTTTTCCAGCACCGATAGGTCCGGTTGCCGAACCGAAGAAAGCCGGGACAGAAGAAGGAGGTGTTCTCGTCGATGATGCCCTCTTCGAGCCCGGCGGCGGCAACGACAATCTTGTAAGTAGACGCCGGCGGATATTCGGCCTGGATGGCCTTGTTTTCAAGAGGGTGAGAGGGATCGGATATCAAGGCGTTCCACGTGTCATGAGACATGCCGGAAATAAAGGCATTCTGGTCGAATGAGGGGCTGGATGCCATAGCCAGGATCTGACCGTTCGACGGATCCACGGCCACAGCCGCCCCTGCCTGGTCCGCCAGCAAGTGCTCCGCCGTTAGCTGGAGGGACTGGTCGATGGACAAAACGATATTGTGGCCTGGGGTTGCAGCCACTGTGTTGAGCACCCGAACCACCTGTCCGGTGGCGTTAACCTCCACCTGCTGGCCGCCACGTTTGCCGCGAAGCCAGTTTTCCCTGATCCGTTCGATACCATATTTTCCGATATAATCGCCGCTTTTATAGTCGCTGTAAATCTGGTTCTTCAGTTCCTCGACGCTGATTTCCCCCATATAGCCCAGGAGATGAGCCAAACTGGGGCTGAAAATATAATCCCTCCGGGGCGAAACGTTGACCAGGATACCGGGCAAGTCCCATCGATTCACCTCGATGGCTGCCAGTGCATCCCGGCCGATATCGGGTTTGAGCAGAACGGGTTTGTATGCACGGGTCCCCTTGGCTTTCTCAAGCCTCTCCCAAAACTGCGCTTCGTCGATGCCCGTATATCGGGATAGTTTTTCAATGGTCCGCTCAAGCGGATGGGCGTCCTTGACGGTGATGCTCAGGTCATAGGAAGGCCGGTTGTCCGCCATCAGGCGGTTATGGATATCATAAATCAACCCGCGGGGTGCATCCACGCTTCGCAAGCGAATGCTGTTGATTTCCGACAACCGCCGAAGCTCTCCGCCTTCGATTACCTGAAGGAACAGCAGGCGGGCAATCAGGACCACAAAGGCGGCAACCACCACAGTCAAGGCAGCACTCAGCCGCTTGCTGAACCAGTCGCTGTCCACATTGTCCAGGTAGTTGGTCAAGGTTTCCTCAAGGGGCTTTTTTCCGCATAGAAGGATTTGCTTGCCCGATCGACGACTTTCTGTCCACGGATGAAAAATAGCATCAGAAAGGGACCGGTCACCGCCCCCCACAGAACTTGAGCGGAAACCACGGGGAACATGGACTCCACCGGCCAGGGCGCCGACGCCAAGACCACCGCGGAGAAAGCCACCACCAGGCTCTCGAAAACAATACCGGCGGTAACCAGCAGCGGCAGTAGAATTACATTGTCCACTTGCAGGAACTGGATGGCCCAGCGCACGCCCACGTACATCCACAGATAGGCGGTAAGGTGAACGCCGAATACACCGCCGGAGATGCCATCCATGGCCAGTCCGCCGAGCACGAGGACTGGAATAGCCCTGCGCGGCAGGTGGTAAACCCCCAAATAAACCACGAGCGGAGCCAGCAGATCGTAAAGGTGCACCGTGCCCCCGCCAACCAGCAGCGTCGTCTGAAAAATAATCAAAAACAGGCAAAGCATTAAATGATAGCCGTAAATCATGATTCCCCGGGAGGACTTTCGTAATCCGGTTCGGAAATGATAAACACTTCTTCGAGGATCTCGAAATCAACGTATGGAGTAACCGACACCTTCTGAAAGATACCGGCATTCTGGCGAACGATTTCGGAAATGCGCCCCACTCGAAACCCTTTGGGAAACACGCCGTCCAGGCCGGAAGACACCACCATGTCCCCCACACTGATATCATGCTTTCTCAGGACATAGTCGAATACGCAGAAATCGGCCCCTCCGCCCTTGACAATGCCCCGCGCCCGGGTTTGCTGCACCAGGGCATCCACAGCACTGTTGGGATCAGTCAGCAAGAGCACCTTGGCATACCGGGCCGACGCCTCGACAACCACGCCGACAATCCCCTCGGGGATCACCACGGGAGCGCCCTGCCGAACGCTGTCCCGGGTTCCCTTGTCCACAATAATGGTCTTTGACCAGGCAGACGGATCCTTGCCCACCACCTGGGCAGCGATCATTGGCCGCGGAATCACTTTTTCAAAATCTAGCAGATGGCGGAGCCGGTCGTTGGCTATTTCAGTTTCGCTGTAGCGGTTGAGTTGCTCCAGGCTCTGTCCCAGCGCCTTTTTCAGTCGCTGGTTCTCTTCAGCCGTGGAGACCAGGAAGAAGTATTGATTCCATGTGTCCTTGACGGAATTAAAAAAAGCGGTGAACTGTTTCTGGAAGGGGGAAACAATGACAAGGGCGCCCCGGCCGAGACCGGAAGGCGCTTGGGTGTGTTTGCCGGTTATGGTCAAAAGGATGATGTTCACTGCGACCAGAACGATCACCAAGGCAACCAGAATCATCCTTTTGGAAAACATTGGGATCCGTTAAACGATGACAATCTGTTTGAGAATTTCCAGGCTGTCCAGCATCTTGCCGGACCCTAAAGCCACAGTGGACAGCGGATCTTCGGTAACTGTGATGGGGAGCCCACTCTCCTCTCTGAGGAGCTTGTCCAGGTTTTTGAGCAACGCACCACCGCCGGTGAGCACGATGCCCCGATCCACGATATCGGCGGCCAGCTCCGGCGGAGTCTGTTCGAGGGCAATCTTCACCGTTTCCACGATGGCTTCAATCTGTTCGGAAATGGCTTCCCGGATCTCTTCGGAATCAATGGCCAGAATCTTGGGGATGCCGGTAACCAGGTCACGCCCCTTGACTTCGATGGTCTCTATCTTGTTGGGATCCGGGTAGGCGTTGCCGATGGTGGTTTTAATGATCTCGGCTGTGCGCTCGCCGATGAGCAGGTTGTATTTGCGTTTGACGTACTGGATGATGGCTTCATCCATCTTGTCCCCAGCCACCCGCAGGGATCGGCTGTAGACGATACCGGCCAGGGAGATGACCGCCACTTCGGTGGTACCGCCGCCGATGTCCACAACCATGTTGCAGGTGGGCTCGGTGATGGGCAGGCCAGCGCCGATGGCTGCCGCCATGGGCTCTTCGATGAGAAAAACCTCGCGGGCGCCGGCAGATTCCGCCGACTCACGCACGGCTCGCTTTTCCACTTGGGTGATACCGGAGGGCACGGCGATGATGATGCGCGGTCGGACGAAGGTCCGTCGGTTGTGAACCTTGTGGATGAAGTGGCGCAGCATGGCCTCGGTCACTTCAAAATCGGCGATCACACCGTCCCGCATCGGTCGGATGGCAACGATATTTCCCGGGGTTCGGCCGAGCATGTTCTTGGCTTCCATACCCACGGCCAGCACGCGGTTTTTGGTGCGGTTGTCCGTTCGAACGGCAACCACGGAGGGCTCGCTGAGAACAATGCCCTTGCCTTTAACGTATACCAGCGTATTGGCCGTGCCCAGGTCGATAGCCAGGTCGCTTGAAAAGACACCCAGAATGGAATCGATGAAGTTCATGCCGCCTCTTTTTCGTTTTGAATCTCAACAGCGCCAAATAAGTCTTGCACGAGGGGCAACGGCAATGGGGCCGGCCTTTCTGCGCAGTGAACGAGCTCAAGGCACCGCTACCAGAAATAGCCAGTGATTTCAAGACTTGATTTTTTGAATTCGGCTTTAATCCAATTAGATTTCAAAATGTTCCATGATCCGGTCGTGGATAAGGGGACGGAACTGACCCAGCCGGGTATTCCAGCGAAAGGGATGCACCCGGTTGGTGAGTAAGATAATGCAGACCTCTTTTTCCAGATCCAGCCAGACGGAAACCCCCGTAAAACCCAGATGCCCCACGGTATTGCCTGAAAAATAACGGCCCGCGCTGGATTTTTGCACCGATGGGCGGTCAAAACCCAGCGGCAATGAATACCTACCCTCCCCGTTGAAAATGTCGGAAAGGATTCGCTTCGAGAAAACGGATGCTGACGAACGGCCCCGAAAATCGGCAACCAGACATCGAAGGAGCCGAAAGACAGCCTCGGCCGTGCCAAACAGGCCGGCGTGTCCGTCAACGCCTCCAGCATACCAGGCATTATCATCATGCACCTCGCCGACCAGCAGTCGGTTTCGCACCGGGCAAAGTTCGGTGGCGGCATACGGCCTGCGGGGTCGATAGTCGCGGGTGAGATCCACGAAAAATAGATCGGTCAATCCCATTGGGTCATAAATTTCAGCCTTGAGAAATTCATGCATGGGACAACCGGCCACCGCTTCAACCAGCCGGCAAAGCAGCATGAACCCCAGATCGCTGTATAGGGTCGTCTTCCCCGGTCGGCAGGCCAGGGGTGTATGCTTCAGCAGATCGAGCACCGCCGCCTTGCGCTTCAACGGCGGAAGGGATTTCAGCGTCATGTAGAAAAGATGGTGGGCGGGAAAACCACTTTGATGGCAAAGCAGTTGCCGGGCCGTGATCGTCGCCTTGTCGCTGCCGGCCAATGCGGGAAGCCATTTTCCCACAGGCTGATCCAAACTGATCCGAGCCTGATCAACCAGTCTGGCCACAGCCAGGGTGGTGGCCAGAGGCTTGGTCAGCGATGCCAGGTCAAACACGGCATCCCGGGTCATCGGCTCGTCCGAGAAAAGGTTAGCCTTGCCATAGGCCTCGAAAAAGAGCCGGGTATCGCCGTTGCCCACCAAGAGCACCGCTCCGGGAAATACATGCTCATGAAGGCCCTGCTGCATCAGATCGTGAATGGCATGACTTTTCATCGATAGCTACCATTACCGCACGGCGGGTCCCGCAAACGTCAATGTTCCGGAGTATGTGTCCAGCTGGACGGGCAATCCCACAGGCAGCGTCATGTTGATCGTTTCATGGCCCACGTCAAATCCAGCCAGAATGGGAAGATTCAGCCCGCCCAGCCGATCGGCAACGATGCGGTGGACCGCGTCGGCTGATCCGCAGTCGCTAAAAGCCCCCAAGGCCAGGCCGGCAAGGCTGTCGAAGCAGCCGGCCATCCTCATCTGGGTCAGCATGCGATCGATGCGGTATGGGGCCTCCCCCTGATCTTCGATCAGCAAAATGCCGCCGCTGAAATCCGGCTGAAACGGGGTTCCCGTCAGGTGGCAAAACAAGGTCAGGTTACCGCAAAAAAACCGTCCCGCGGTGATGCCGGATTGAATCACCTGGCTCGACACGGCAAAAAGTGACAGTGGTTCCGGTGTTGACAGCGCCAACAGAAAACGATCCCGGGCCGATGGATCAGCCTTGCCCAGGGTCGTGACCGTCGGCCCGTGAAATGCGACCATATGGCAACGCTGCACCAGAAAGTCCAACAGCACCGTGATGTCGCTGAACCCGACAAACACCTTGGGATGGCTGGAAATGGCATCCACGTCCAGCAACGGCAGAATGCGCATGGCCCCGTATCCCCCGCGGGCACAGATAATGCCGTCAATGTCGGGATCGGCAAACAGCTGGTTCAACAGGTTCGCCCGGTGCCGGTCCGAACCGGCCAGGTAGCCGTTTTGATCGAATATGGATTGCGGAATGACCAGGTTAAAATTCATGGATTCCAGGACCCGCAGGCCCGCATCAAATAAATCTCGATCAAATGGGCTGGCCGGCGCAACGATGCCAAGGGTGTCGCCGGGTTTGAGGGCCGGCGGCAACACCGGCTCAGATAGGCTCTGGGGGCTCACTTTTTTGCCTTTGCCTTCTTGACAGCGGTTGATGATGATGCTAAAGGTCTGCTTTCTCGTCGGGGCGTAGCGCAGACTGGTAGCGCACTTGAATGGGGTTCAAGGGGTCGGAGGTTCAAATCCTCTCGCCCCGACCAGAATAAACTATAGTATAATAGGGAGCTGCAAATTTCTTGCAATTCCCTTTTTTTATGCTTTTTCCCTTTGGGTACAAACTTGGGTACAAAATTCATACCCTAAGGGAATATTAAAAAAATATCAGAAAATGTGCAATGGATAAAAAAAGCCCCCGGTGTTACGGGGCCCACATTGTATGATAAGCGATAAATCATGCCATCCTGATCATCTCCGCTGCTAACCTCCCCTGCCTTACCCAATCGTGAAATATCTGCCAGACTGCATCCTTTGAACATCCCCACCACTGGACACCGCCACTAATTAGTTGGATCTATCCGTTTCTTTATTTACCGCTAAGGGACGCGCATGATAGACTGATTAAAAAACAAATATATCTAACCCTACAACGTTACTTATGAATATTTAATTTTAAATTTATCCCAAGGTCTGCCATACTGCGCAACAACCCTTTAAAAAAGGAGGCAGGCCATGCTACCCGTCACGCGGTGCGACGAACACCTTTACCCAGTTCCCAAATTCGATCTTGGCAAAGGCGATGTTAAAGATTTTATGAATGAACTCAGAGGATTTCACGAACAGTTTTACGATTGTTTTCAGCGCAATGAATCCAGCGCGCACTTTCTAAAATACATGGCCGGACAATTCAGCTCACTTGAGCGTAAATCCATTGAACCCATCGCACTGGCCGTGAAAGATGGCAATGTCAGAGCGATGCAACGTTTCGTCAGCGATGCGCCATGGGACGATGACAATATTTTAACCTAGTATCGTAGTTTCGTTAACGATGACCATTACCCGGGCGATGATCCGCGATACCGTTATTTCATCAGCAATGCGTCATCGAGCACGAGGCTGAAAACACTCGTATGGCTCTCTCCGGCCTGCGTTGGGCAATCGAACAGTGTTTTTCAGGAGGCCAAAACGGCGTTGGGCATGGGCCACTACGAGGTGCGCAAGTTTCCTGGATCGCAGCACCACATGTTAACGTGCATGCTGGCCCATTTTTTCCTCTGGCACCTGAAAATCAGGATGGGAAAAAAAAGTGCCGTCTACTAGGCTGTCGCAGCTTAAGATCCTTCTCAAACTCATTTTGCCAATGAAACGGCACACGTTTAAAAACCTGCTCGAACAGGTCGCTTGGATACAGGTCCGGAACCATCGCGCCTACTTGTCACATCGAAAAAGACGCATGCGTGAAATTTTCAAAGAACGTTAAGTAACATGGTAGGGATAACCGCTATAAAGAAGGGGACACTCCGAATGAAACGAATTGTAATCTTAATTATGTTCGCCATGGTGTTTACAGGCTGTGGCACATTTCATTCTCAATCATCAGATAATCGGAAGCCTGAACGGTCCAGTGTATTCCTCCAATCTTGGCGTGATGGCATGGCCAAAGAGCAAATAGTGTCCTTTGTGGAGGATGTTACAATTGAAGGATTGACGAATTTTGTGCCGAAAGCGCAAAGACGGGCTTTTTTCGATATGGACGGCACGCTTTTTTGTGAAAAACCAAATTATATCGAGGTGGCGCTCGCTCAACACAGACTGCTTGAAAAGGCAAAGGGCGATCCAGCTCTGGCCGATAATCCGATATACAAGGCAATCCTTGGCGGAGACAGCGATTATCTTAATAAAAATGTCAAGGCCGTAATTACGGAGGCTTTTGCCGGAGAGACACTGTCGTATTACATTGATTACTGCCGTAATTTTTTGAAAACACAGAAGCATCCTCGATTCAATCGTTCCTATGGGTCGCTTTTTTACCTACCCATGTTGGAGCTGATCAAATACCTTCAGGACAATGGGTTCATCGTCTATGTCGTGTCCACGTCTCAGCAGGAATTTATCCGAAGCATATCGGAAGACCAGATCGGCATTCAGCCACAACACATCATCGGAACCATGGTGGGCTTCACGTTGGCTAATTTAAAGGGAGATGCGCCACCGATATTTGTAAGGGACAGATCATATTTTGACCCGTATAATGCGGACGACAATAAAGTGGTTAGGATACGAGAGCGTGCGCTTCTTCCGGCGATGTTTGCTTTCGGCAATTCTATGGGCGATTACGCCATGCTCGATGCAACTTCCGACAGCCAATTGCCCAACCTGGTTTGTATCCTGGACCATGATGACGCCGAGAGAGAATATGAGTACCATAAGAAGACGTTGCTTAAGGAAGCCCAATCACGTGGCTGGCTCGTTGTGAGCATGAATAAAGACTTTCGCAGGGTATTCGCAAACGAATAAATGGTCGAATTCAGAATCCTAACCATCCGGAAGGGCACGGCAAATTAAAAAGCGCCCGAAATTATGTAGACCAACCCCAACATCTGTATGTTGGCTTATTTTCCAGATAAGTTGAGCATCGGTTGGGGTACCTGTACAAAGTTCTATCGGGTGGAATTCCATATATCCAACGATCTACAAGTTGCCCTAAACAACACGTTACATCCGTCTATACTTAACTCAAGCCTCTTTAACTGTCATTTCCTGAACCTTTCGTGGGCTGCATTGTGCCGTTCCTGTGCCAACTCCTAAAGCCAAAACCACGTTCTCTCCTGTGTTTGCGGCAGTTTCACGATTGCCTCACCACCCCTGTCTGAAATCTGAAGCAGTCTCGGTTTCCCCTTAATTCGGTGCAATGAACGCTTGTAATGCCTCCGGTAGGCATCTTCAATCATCGGCTGATTGCTTTGAGCACCTCGCGTCGCTAAAGCTTGAAGATCTGCGTGAGCCCATAAATCATGGTATGCTCCACGCAGGGCAGCAATTTGATCTCCTCTTCGATGGTGGCCGGGGATACAAACTTGCCGTTTTCCAGTTTGAACTGCTCCTTGATGCGGCCGGTAATGTGCAGGTAACCGTCTGCGTCGACATAGGCCCGGTCTCCGGTGCACAGCCCGCCGTCCTCGGTCATGGTAGCGCGGGTCTTCTCGGCCTTGTTGTGATAGCCCTTCACCACGTTGGGGCCGTAAACGATCAGTTCGCCCTCTTCCGGATTGTCGCCGTCAACTGTCTTGTCGATCACCTCGCGCACCTTGTCGATGGCCCTGCCGGTCCTGCCCAGCCGGTGGTGCTGCGGGCTGTTGATGGTGCCCATCTCAATACTCGCGATGGGCGCAAAAGCGAGAGCATCATTTACCGTGGAATAACGGCTCACGCTTTTCCATGAATGCGGTGACGGCTTCCGTCAAATCCTCGGAAGGCAGGGCCGCGGCATTTTTCTGGGCCACGTAGGACAGTCCGGCATAGACACCGTTGTCCCGGCTGAAGTTAATCACTTCCTTGACCCCTTGAACGGTGAGCGGAGCCATACCGGCAATCGCTTTCGCCAAATCACCGGCGGCCAGAACCAGCGCCTCCCGGTTCTCGCATACCCGGGTGACAAAACCCATCTGCAAGGCTTCGGCGGCAGTGAAATCACGGCCGGTCAGGGCCAGTTCACGAAACCACCCCTGTCCGATAATGTGGGGCAGCCGCTGCAGAGTTCCCAGATCGGCGATGATGGCGAGCCGCGTTTCCCGGATACTGAACAGCGCATCGGCTGAAGCCAACCGGATGTCGCAGGCGGACAACAGGTCCACACCGCCGCCGATGCAGTGGCCATGAACGGCGGCGATAACCGGCTTCCTGCATCGCTCGATGGCGTTGTTGCTCTCTTGGAGTTCCAAGATTGTTTTCCTCAGGCGTTCCCGATCGTCGATACCTTTGCCGATCAGCATGGCCCCGGCTTCCATGAGGTCCAGACCCGCGGTAAAGCTTTTACCTTCGGCACGGATGACGACCGCCCTGACGGTGGGGTCTTCGTCAAGGCACCGGAAATGTCCGGTCACTTCTTTAAAAAAGGTCATGCCCATGGCATTGTGTTGCTCGGGTCGACATAGATTCAGCCAGGCGACATGCCCGTCAATTTGCACGTCGATCGCTTTATTTTGACGCATTGAGAAGTCCTTTTTATTCGGGAGCCAGTTCCCTTGATTCCCACCACTCTTTTCCGTAATTGACGAAAAGCTGTTTGCCGGCATTAACCGATCTGATTGTGTGAAACACAATCAGATCCCGGTCGGTATCGTGCCAGTATTCGGTATTGTGATCATATGAGTGGTTGAACAAGCTCCCCCATCCAAGCACCAGGGAATAATAATCCGATTGACCATTTTCTTCCGATGATTCCAGATTGAACACGTAGTCATCGAGGGAAGCAGCGCATTCGCCGGCTTTAATCCGCAGATAAGGGCACTCTTCAAGCGTCGTGTCTGCGGGGATAAACGCTGTCGTGAAAATCCCATGGCCGAAAACACATGGAGAGATGACAATCTTCGGATGCCTGAAAAGAGGCTTTCGCTTAATGTTTATCATTGGCGCTTTCAGCAGCTTTGGTCTGAGATTTTGCCGTGCAGGCGTCGAATTCTCATACTGAGAACCCGGCAGACATGCAGCGCAATCTGGGGATACTCGCGCACGATCTCCTGAAGCTCCTGCTTGTTCAGGGTCAGAAATCGGGCCTTCTTCTTTACCCGGATGGTTGCCGAGCGGCGATCATCGCCGAAAAGGGCCATGTCCCCGAAGTAGTCACCGGGTCCGATACTGTCCAACTCGAATTCCCGTTCCGCATTGCAGTCCTTGATCACCGCCACTTCGCCTTCCAAGATCAGAAAAAGCGTGTCGCCTATCTCTCCTTCCCGAAAGACCATTTCCATCTCGTCAAAAGCCGCCTCCTCAGTGACCGAAGCCACAGCTGCCAGCTCGTTGACGGACAGGTCGGCAAATATTTCAATATTTTTGAGATGTAAAATTTTATCGGTCAAGGGAATCGATGTCGCTATTTCCATTACTGTCTCCTGCGCGGATGGGGAATCCGTTTTTTTCAAGTAGTTCTGTAGCCGCAAGGGATACGTTCACGTTATCGTGTTGAACAAGTGCCTGGATTCGGGAGGGATCTTCTGGTGACACCGATAGTTGCCGAATCAAGGTAAGTGCCAATACCAGCGTAACCCAGTTTCGGCTGCTCAGCAAGCCGTCAAACAGTTCCCAGTCCGTAGACACCCGCAATTCGTTGGGGAAAAGCCTTTGTCCCGCGGCGATACGCGCAGAGACATCCAGGTCGTCCAGCAGCGGTGTCAACAAGCGAACCAGACTTTTATCCAGGATGTCATCCATCGCTTCCAGGCTGTTGGATCGCTGGCGTTTGTCCGATGAGAAGATGCTTTTGGCGATCGTTTGCATCCGCCCCGATTGATCTTGAGCTGCCAACACCCGCAGCGTCGTCTGCAGGGTAAACCAGACCCGCTCATCCAGATGAACAGCCAGCAATTCCTGCAGCGCCCCATCAGAAAACTGCCTGATACCTTGGGCTTGAGCCGTCAGTTGATAACAGGTGTGGGCCTGAAGCTGGACAAACCGGAACACGTCCAGATCCTTGATGGCCATGTCCGACAGCAGACCGAACAGGGACTCTCTCACTTTTTTCTGGGGAAGTGAAAGTGATTTTACCAGCCGCAGGCTGTTCTGGTAGTCGGCAGTCCTGATCTTCTCGCGGGCAAGCCCGGCAATGGCTTCGGATTCATCCCCCAACAGCGGGATCACGTTCTTCAAAGCGCCCTCATCTTCGATCTGGTAAACTTGGAGCACGGCGCGCCGCATGCGCGGATCCGGGTCCCACAGGCGGAGCACCACCAGGGGGTTCAGGCCCGCCATGTTGATGGTGCGAAGACTCTCCAGAACCAAAAGCAATGTGGCATCATCGGAGGTCAACAAAAGCGCCTTCAGACGCTCCGCAAAACGGATATCCCGGCAAACCCCGGTAGCGATAATGCCGGCGCGAAGGCTGTCGGCCTCTTCAGACGTCAGCCACGCCCCGATGACAGGGCCATACCGGGCCGGGTCCACCGTATATAGGGAGCCCACGGCGTGGGCCTTGACGTCAAGGGGAAGCGACATTTCGTAGATACGCCGGTTAAAGGGGGCAAAGATCTCAGCTGATATGCGGTGGCCGGCATCGATCAGGGCCACGACCAGTTCAGGTGTCCCCTGCTCGATCAACTCGGTGAAGGATTCGACAGCAGCCGGGCCGGACGCTTTTGAAAGTAGTTCGATGAGTCCGATACGGGTCTGGATATCCTGCTCTTCCCGCAACGCCGTTAATAATTGGGCGTCTAACCCGCTATAAGAGATGGACCTGAGCAGTTGGCCATACCACAGGCGATTTTCTCCGGATGAACCTTGAAAGCGCCTGACGAGGTTTTCCTGAATTTTCTTGTCCCGGAACACCTGCCCCAGTTCACTGGAATTGAGGGAACGAAAATCGACTCTGTTGTCTGAAACCAGATCTAGAAGAATGCCGGCATATCGGCGCTTGAGAACAAAGGGGGCGACCACCCAAGCGATGACAAAAGGCAGGGCCACCAGCGAGAGGTAGCGCGGGTGGAACAGGGTGTCGGAGAGCAGAATGAGTCCGGATCCGAGAAAAAGGCCGATACGGACGATGGTGCCCCTCAGAAAAGGCCGGATCATGGCACGATAGGACTCCGGGAACAGCCCTGTCACCACCGCAATGGCCGGGATGTTGATCGTGGTACGGATGATGTTGGCGGACATGCGGGCATACATGGCCGAAACGGCATCGAACCGCAAGAGGAAGGCAATGAACACCACCATGTAGTTGAAAGGGTGGAACATCAGGGCCACAGGCAACCCGAATCGGTCATAGAGCTTCCCCACGAAGAGCAGAATCACCAGGCTGATGATGTTGAGCACACCCCTGAAATACCCAAAAAATTCGATGAGGCCCGTTTCGGTGGCAAATTGCTCATTGACGGCAAAATTGAACTGATAGTTCATGATGGGGATCACGACGTTGGGCATGAAGGTGAGCACCACCAGGATCTTCACCAGTATCGAGGATTTCATCAGCGGCAGCACCGTCTTGATTTCATCGATCATAGAGGTGCGGCTCTTTTTTCCACCTTCTTTTTTCTGCTGGAACAGCAAGGTGGGATACCGCCTTCCCATGGCCTGCACGGCCCAGGCACCGGCCAGGGCCGTGACCATATATACCAGCAGCAGGTTGTCCATATGCAGCCAACGGGCCACCAGGGGTGTGGCAAAACTGCCCAGGATCTGACCGATGACTCCCCCGGCAGTGATCAGCGGGAAGAGCCGCTTGGACTGCCGCGTGTTGAACAAGTCATTGGCCAGGTTCCAGAACAAAAGCGCCAGCAGCACCTCGTACTGGGATTTAAGCATGAACAGCGCAGGGTAAACCAGATCGATCCCAAAGGGAATGATCGCGCGTATACACGCCACGGAAAGCCCGCAGAAGACGAAAAGCCGGGCCAGAATCCGGGCGCCGGGCAAACGGGTCATGAACCCGGTCATGACGCCCATGACGAAGAAGGTCACCACCGCGTTGAGCATGTTCACGACGGGCATGTATTCGACGCCGTAGCGTTTGAGGAACGCCGTTTCGGCATAATTGTTCAGGAAAATCCCGGAACTGCGGACGAGAAAAAGCAGCACAACGGTCCACATGAACAGGCCAAGCTCATCCTCGTGAACGTTGAACCAGTGGCCTATTTTTTTATGGATTGCCAAAGTGGATGATCCCTTTCAGGAGGCAAGGTCTTATACAGGTCCGTTGAAACCGGCAGCGGATGCTGCGGGTCGAACGGCTCACCATGGAGTTGGTCGGTTATTGGGGCTGAGAAGTCTCATTCTGCCGGTCAGGCAATAAGCGGACCAGTCGGAATCCGGTGTTCTGCAGTCGGCTCATGGCGTGGCCAAAAGCTCGGTTGGCGCTGCGGCACGAATAGCCGGGACCGTACCAGCTACCACCGCGACGGATCCGGTCTTTGCCCGATTCGGTTTCGCAGGGATCGACCACCGAGACGACAGCGTATCGATTATAATGGTCCTCGCACCACTCCCAGACATTGCCGTGCATGTCAAAAAGTCCCCACGCATTGGGGGCATATCGCTTGACCGGTGCCGGGCCATCTGGGTCAAGGGTTGAAGACCGGTTGGCTGAAATACAAGCGTTATATTTCTTGGAGTTGTTGGCAAACATGGCTCGGGTACAATCGATCTGGCCGCCCCAGAAATAAGCCGTCTCACTGCCCGCCCGGGCGGCGTATTCCCACTGGGCCTCAGTCGGCAAGGCGTAAAGATCACCGGTCATCAAATTGAGTTTCCGGATAAATTTCTTGCAGTCATGCCAGGACACCTTGACGACCGGCATATCTCCAGCGCCTTTCTTCCTGGCAAAAAAGCGCCGCCCCATGACGGCTCGCCATTCATCGACGGTCACTTCGGTGGTCTGCATGTAAAACGATCGGGTGATGGTGACCGGATGCTGGACCTCGGAAGCCCCCCGATGCACCTCGTCGATGGGGCTGCCCATGATAAATGTGCCGGCAGGGATCAAAACGAACTCCATGCCCAGGGAATTGACCACTTGCTTCTCCTGGGCATCGCCCGCCACTGCCGGGTCATACAGGAACGACAATGCCAGGGTTAGCAGGAGTCGATTCAAGAAGGCCATTTTTCTGCGCACATGAACATGAAAGGTTCGCCGACAGGTGGTCGAGATTCTCGGGGTGGAACGTGGGGAATCCATCATCATGTCAGACCTATATCTAAAAAAGGGTTCATCAACGGGCCTTCATTCAGTGGCGTCAGGCGGCCCGGATCCAACGGTTCAACAGCGCCCTGTCCGCCTGGTCCATATAGGTGACGTGCAACCGGTAGACCGGCGGCTGGTTGGTATTGTCCACATCGACGACCTTGGCGTAGATGTCCGAAAAGCAGTGCGCCTCCTGGCAAAACGTAAATAAGAGCTTCACATTTGTCAACGGTGAGAGCGTCTCTGTGAAATTGACGACAAAGGTGGTTTCATTGAGTTTGCGCGTTTCACCCGCAATGGGGCCGGCAACCACTTTTTTGCCGTCCAGGCGCCATAGTTGTAGCGGTAGGCAGATCTCGACCAGTGGATCAGGTGTTTTCAGGCTGAAACGCAGGTCGTAAGGCGGACCGATGGCATTCACCGGGTAGCAAACCAGGGGGCGCTTGAATCCCTTCATCATGACGGTCATGGGCGGCCCTGCCGCCACCTGCGCATTGACCTTCGCGTAGGTGGCCTCGCCCACCAGCACCTGTCCTCCGATGGTGTTGGATTCAATGCGTGATGCAACATTGACCACTGCGCCGACGATGCCGTATTTGGTCCTGGCTTCGGAACCCAGGTTTCCCACCACCACCGGGCCGGTGTTGATCCCGATCCCCATCTCCAGGGCAGGCAGGCCGTCGGCCACGAAATCCCGGTTTAGACCGGCCAGGGTCTGCTGCATGGCAAGCGCACAAGCCACAGCGCGAGCCGGGTCGTCAGCTTTTTCCTCGGGGATACCGAACACGGTGAGGATAGCATCGCCGATAAATTCGTCGATCACGCCGTCGTATTCCTGAATGACCTGGGTCATGGCCTCTAGATAGCGGTTGAGTATCCGGACCATCTCCTCCGGGTCTCTAGAATCGGACAAATCGGAAAAGCCCCGCAGGTCGGACATGAGCACGGTCACCGTCTGCCGACGACCACCGATCCGCCGACCCTCGGGAGACTCCAGTATCTCGTCGACGATCTTGCGGCTCAGATAGCGACCGAAGGTGTCCTTGATAAAATTGACCAACTGAAGTCGCTGATTGGACACGTTCAGTATGGCCTCCAGCATTTTGGCCCGGGTGGAAACAATCTCCCGTATTTCCAGGGCGACGTCATCTTCCAGGGGCACGTTGTCCACCTCAGGATGGGCCACATCCAGCCGTCGATTACCCTCGGCGACGGCCTCCATGGGCTGGATAATTTTGCGTTCCAAAAAATGGCGAAGGGAGATCATCATGAACAGAATAATAACGACCACCAGCAAAATGATGCGCAACGCATACCACATCAGGTCCGCACCACTGGCGTCCTCAGAGGCCATCTTGTAGACCACTGACCAAACCAGCAGAATCATCTCGATAACCAGAATCCGCCAAAATACACCAGCCAGCAGGATCTCGCGTATCCCCTTGTCCTTCAGATTCTTTTCAGATTGTTGGGTCGATGATTCCGTTTTCATGGACATCATACCGGATAACAGTTGTGGCCGCCCGGGCAAGTTAAGAGCAATTGGCGTAGTCGAGTAAGATAAGTCCTGAAACCGATCCAGGCAACGATGGGTATCTGTTAAAAAAGGAAACAGGAAACACGGTGGCCGGCGTCCAGGTTTTTCATTTTAGGGGCTTGCAAATTGCATGTATTGTCCACGGCCAGACGGCAGCGGGGGTAGAACAGACAGTGGTCGGTTTCCGGTCGGGGCCGTTCGACGTCAAGCAGGGTGTCGAACCCGTGATGGTTGTTGCCACCGAAACGAGGATGGGCGTCCAACAGCGCTTTGGTATAGGGATGTCGCGGAGACATGATGGTCTCCCGGGCCGTACCCAGCTCCGCCAGCCGCCCGCGGTAAATCACCCCAACCCGGTCGCACAGGTTCCGGGCCGCCGCCAGGCTGTGGGTGATGAACAAAATGGTAACGCCGAAAGTCTCCCGCAGGCGGTGCAGCAGCCGGAAAATCTGAAAAGAGATTGAGGCATCCAGCATGGAGGTCGGTTCGTCGGCAATCAGGAACCGGGGTTCCAGAACCATGGCCCGGGCGATGGCCACTCGCTGACGCTGTCCCCCGGAAAGTTGATGGGGATATCGGTTCAGATAGGCCTCCGATGGTGTCAATTCGGCGGTCTCGAGCGCTTCGCAAACCCGAACGCGGCGCGATGCCCGGTCTCCGATGCCGTGAATAACCAGCGGCTCACAAACGGTATCGAAAATGGAAAAGTGGGCGTTGAGGCTCTGGTAGGGGTCTTGGAAGATCACCTGAACCTGTTTGGTAAATTCCCGCTTTGCACGCCCTTTGAGGCCCACAATGTCTTTCCCGTCGAACCGGATCCGGCCGTCATCTGGCGATTCAAGACCCACAATCAGCCGACTGGCCGTTGTTTTGCCACTCCCGCTCTCCCCGACCAGACCGAAAATTTCACCAGCATTGATGTCTATGGAGATACGATCCAAGGCGACGACACGGCTTCCGGACGCACCCAGCAAAGAATCGCCTGAACGATAGATTTTGGTCACGTCGGTCATCGAAAGGATCGGGGAACTGACGAGTGTATTCATATCAAGATTGCTCCCCGGCATGTTGACAGCGTACCCGATGGGTCCTTGACAGCGCCACCCAATCGGCCTGTTCACGCCGACAGGCCGCGGTCGCATTCGGGCAAATGGTTTGAACCGGACATCCGCCGGAAATGGAGGGCCCATTGGGTGTGGGACAGACCAGACCGGCAAGGTCTGCCGGTTCATCCGAGAGGGTGAGCAGGGAACCCACCAGCATCCGCGTGTAGGGGTGTCCCGGACAGTCCAACACTTCCTGCTGAAGGCCGTACTCCACCATACTGCCTGCGTGCATGACGCCGATATGTGTACACACATCCGCCACCACAGCCAGGTCATGGGAGATAAAGATCATGCCGATATTCATCTCTTTTTGAAACGTACCGATGGCACCCAGAATCTGATTCTGGACGATGACGTCTAACGCGGTGGTGGGCTCGTCGGCAATAATCAGCGAGGGATTGCAGGCCAGAGCCATGGCAATGATCACGCGCTGTCGCATCCCGCCGGAGAACTGGTGGGGATAGTCCCGAAGCCTGCTCTCGGGAATCTTTACTAGGTCGAACAGGGATCTCGACCGGTGAGCGACGGCATGGCTGGAAAGATCCGGTTCATGGGTAATGATGGCTTCGGCGATCTGGTCCTGAACCCGATGCACGGGATTCAACGCATTCATAGCGGCTTGGAAAATCATGGAGATCCGGCGCCATCGGATCTGGCGCATTCTTTTTTCGCTGACGGTGGTCAGGTCTTCGCCTTCAAAACGGGCCTGCCCGGAAACAATCCTTGCATTCGACGCCAGCAGCCTCATCAGGCCCATACCGATGGTGGTTTTTCCGCATCCGGATTCACCCACCAGCCCCAATGATCCGCCCCGTTCCACGCGAAAGGAAACCCCGTCCACCGCCAGTTTGATGCCGGTGGCGGTGCGGTAGCCGATGCTCAGGTTGTCAACTTCCAGCAAGGCTGTGGTCACGCTTGGGTCTCCTCTTTGCGCAGGCGCGGATCCAGCACGTCGTCCATGGCGCGGCCGGTCATGTAAAAGGCCATGGTGATCAGGGAAATGCAAATGCCCGGCGGCAGCAGCCAATAGGGAGCCTGGAACATGTGGCCCGTCTTCCAGACCCACTGGAGCATCATCCCCCAGCTGACCGTGCCCGGATCCCCGAACCCCAGGAATGCCAAGGCCGCCTCGATGATGATGGCCGAGGTGACCCGAAACGTCATGTATAGCAGGGCCAGGGGCATTACGTTGGGCAGGATGTGTCTAAAGATAATTCGTAGATGCGACGCACCGGACACCCGGGCCGCCTCGATGAAGGGACGGTGCCGCAGACTCAGGGTCTGGGACCGGATCACCCGTGCGACACCGGGCCAACGGAACAGGGCGATCATCAACACGATGACCCAGATGTTCAGCTGGCCGAACAGGGCAGACAATATCAGCACGACCAGCAGGGTGGGCATGACCATGATCATATCCGCCAGGCGCATGAGTACCAAGTCTGTGCGCCGGCCCGCGTAACCGGCAACCATGCCGATGGTGGTGCCGAACAGGATGCTGACCAACGCCGACGAAATGCCCACCATGAAGGCGACGCGCGCACCGGCCAGCAATTGGCTGAAGATATCCCGGCCGATGTAATCGGTACCCAACCAGTGCCGCAGGCTGGGGCCGGTGCTATGTGAAATCAGCGGGTCCACACCGGTCATGGGATGGTAGATGGGGTTGACCCATTGCGGGATAAAGCTTGCCGCCGCCATGAGGGCGAAAAGCCCAAGCAGGGTCAACCCGATGCGGCCGATGGTGTTTTTCCGGTATACCGACCAGCCGTCCAGAAAACGTTCCACCCAGTGGGAGCGATGCCTGTTGGCTGCGGGGCAGGGTGTATTTTCCGGCGTCGGAGATGAAAAAAATTTTTCCGACATATCAGTACCTTATCCTCGGGTCCAAGTAGGCGTAAAGCACGTCAACCACCAGGTTGGCCAACAGCACCACGATGGCAATGAGCAGAAAGGCAGCCTGGGCCAGGGGGTAGTCGGCGTGGCTGACGGAAAAGACCAGCTCTCGCCCTAAACCCGGCCAGGTGAATACCGTTTCGGTCAAGGCGCCACCGTTGATGGAAAAGGCCAGGCTTAACCCCACGCTGGTCACCACCGGCAACGCCGCATTGGGGGCCGCGTGGTGGTCCCGGATGGTTTTTTCATCCAATCCTTTGGCCCGGGCGGTGAGAATGTAGTCATCCTTGAGCGTTTCGAGCATGCTGCTGCGCATCACCAGCAGGTAGCTGCCGAAATGGATCAGGATCAGGGTCATCAGCGGCAGGGCCATGTGGTGGAGCACATCCAGGGCCTTGATCAAAAAACCGGCATCGGGATCGATCCACACCTCGGGTGAGACCATCCCGGTGATGGGGAACCAACCCACCCAGTAAGCGAAAAACCAGATCATGATCAGGGCCAGCCAGGGCAGAAACAAGGTATGGCAAAACAGCGCTCCGATCGTCATCAGCGTGTCGATTCGCTCGCCCTGTTTCCAGGCGGCGATTTTTCCCAAAAATACGCCCAACAGGGCCGACAGGATGATGGACGTGGTAAACAAAAGGATCGTGTTGGGCAGCCGGTTCATCAGAATATGGCTCACCGGCTCGCCGTAGTGGAAGGAAATCCCCATATTTCCGGTGGCCGCGTTCTTCAAGTAATAGAGGTATTGGGTCCAAACGGGCTGGTCCAGGCCCATGGTCTCCATGAGCAGACGGGCGTCCTCCGGCGTCATGGAAGGATCCACCATCCGGGACACCGGGTCCCCCGGTGCCAGCCGGAACAGGACGAAGAGTATCGTCATGATCACGAAGAAGATCACGGCGATCTCCACCAGTCGTCTGAAAATGAATCGTTTAAGCCCCATCGTTGCTCACCGGTTTGACCTGGACCATGGACCAGATGTTGCCGATCCCTTCCAGCATCTCCACCCAGCCTTCGAAGCGGTCCGTGCGCACCGCCTCCACCACGGAGGGCTTGTACAGGGGAATATAGGGCAGGTCACGGGCGATCAGTCTCTGCATCTCCATCACCAGTGCCTGCCGTTTGAAGGGATCCATCTCGGATGTAGACCGGTCGGCCAATTGATCGAAGGTGGAATTGTGGTACCCGCTCATGTTCCAGCCCCGGGACTTGTCATTTTTCGAATGAAACAGGTTGCGCACATAGTCCGGATCCAGGCGCAGACGCCCATAACCCAGGATGAAGGCGTCAAAGTCGTGATGCCCTTTTATCTGATCCAGCATGGCGGAGAATGACATGGGCCGGGCGTAGGCAGGCATGCCCAGTTCCCGGAGCCACTCCTGGATCATCAATCCGCTGGTGGCCCGGTGAGGATCGTAGTCCGCCGGCGGCGTCAGGATGGTAAACCGCCCCATGGGTTGTCCCCCGGGCAGCCGGATCTCCTTGGCTGGCTGAAGGTTGCCGGCGGCATCCACCGGCGGCACCGCCCAGCTGTAGCCCGCTTCGACGAGCACTCGGTAAGCGGCTTTGAGCCGGTCTTCCCGGCTCATACCGTCCCCGTAGCGCGGCAGGGCGGTGCAGCACCAGAAGCGGTTTTCAGCCGGCACCACCGAAAACATCTTGGTGCCCTGGCCCTGGAGGATCCGCGAGACAATGAATTCTTTGTCGATCGTATAAGCCACGGCCCGTCGCAGGGAAGCGTCGCTAAAAGGAGGCCGCCGCAGGTTGAATCCCATGAAGTAAAGGGCGCTCTTCTCGTTGGTAAACAGGCGGATCTTCTTCTGCCGGCTCAGATCGGACAGATAGCCAGGCTGGATGGGCCACCAGAACATGTCGATGTCGCCCTTTTTCAGAGCCAGTATGGCCACATCCGAAGTGCCGAACACAGTATAAACGAGCTCCTCGACAAACGGCCCCAGGGTGCGGCCGTTGATGGTTTTGCCGCTGCCGAAAAAATGGGGGTTTTTCTTGAGGTGCAAAAACGCCCCCTGCCGCCACTGCTCGAGGGTAAAGGGGCCGGTGCCCACGGGATGCTGCATCCGTCGGTTGATTAGGGTGGCCAGCGGTTTTTCGGTGGTCTTGGCTATTTCTGCAAAGTCGGCCCATTCCTTATCCTGGACGATGGGCGTCGACAAGGTACCGGAGAGAAACGCCGCCATGGGCTGTTTCAGGAAAAAGATCACCGTGCGGGCGTCCGGCGTTTCAATACGTTTGATGAAACTCCAGCTGGACGCATAGCGGGGTACCCTAAAGGATTGAATCAGACGACCGGTAAAGGCCACATCCCGCGACGAGAATGGCGTGCCATCCGACCATTGGGCCTCCCGAAGCGAAACGGTGTAGGACAACGCCTGAGCATCGTATACCGGCATGGATTCAGCCAGCCAGGGCACCAGGTCCAGGGTCTCCGGGTCATACACATACAGGGGCTGATAGATCAGGGAAAGCACCTTGCGGGAATTGGCGTCGCTGGCCAGCCAGATATTGAGGGTGCGGGGTTCTTCAGCCAAGCCGATCTTCAAGGCAATGGGGCGATGATTCTCATGGCAGGCAGAGACCACAACCGCCATCCACAGCAGAACGATCAGGATGCGCCACTGCTTCCCCCGCCCCATACTCAGGCTCGCTTCCGGTTAGGAAAATGTCTGATGGTGCTGACTTTTTGTTCTATGAAATCGACTACTTTTAACTCGAGACGGTCATCGTTCAACCGGTTGATGCGCGGAATACCGCCCGGGCTGACGCAGTTGACTTCCACCAGTTTGCCGGCGATGATGTCGATGCCCACAAAATAGAGCCCGTCGGCGATCAGCTTCTCCTTGATCACCTCGCAGATCCGCTTCTCGCGCGCCGTCACCCGGTGGGCGAACACCTCGCCGCCGGCATGGACGTTGGTGCGAAAATCCCCCTTTTTGGGTTTACGGCGCATGGCACCGATGATTTCGCCGTTGAGCAGCAGGATGCGGATGTCCCCTTCCTGCTTGACGCTTTTCAGGTACTCCTGCACCATAATCGGCTCACGCCGGGCATAGGATTCATAGGCGCGCACATAATAGTGGATCAGCGAATTGAGGTTCATGCGGTCCCGGGTGCTCACCTTGATCACGCCCTCGCCGCCGAACCGCTGAAGGGGTTTGACCACCATGGCCCCGCCGAAATCATCGATGATTTTGCGCAAGCGGGAGGGATCCCTGGACACATGCGTCTCGGGGATGATCTCCGGAAAATTGAGGATGTAGAGCTTGCTGTTGCCCAGGATCTGGCCGGTGGTGCTGTTGAGGATGAAGACATGATTGTTGACGGTCTGCAAAAACTCCATGGTCTGGTAGTTGAGCGGCGGGTTGCTGCGCAGAAACAAGGCATCCAGCTGGGTGATGGCTTCGAAAATAAGATGGTCCTGATTCGTGCAGCGGATAATCGCCTGCCAGTATTCGGCCATGCCCAGGCCCGGTTTCACCGTTATGTTGCGCATACGGGCCACCACTTGACCGTTGCGGATATATACATCGTGGGGCTCTAAAAAATAGACCGTATGCCCACGCTCGTTGCACGCGTACATCAAGTGGCTGGTGGTCTCGTTTTCCGGCTGGATGCTGTCCAGCGGGTCCATCAGGTAGGCGATCTTCATGGTAAGCACAGTCCTTTATGGGCCTTCACGACAGGATAATTTTATTTACTTCAATTTAGACCAATTAGCAACCCTCAGCAGGGGGGCGGCATGGCTGGGATCCTCCGGGCCTTTGCAATTGACACCACCGCGCAAATTCCCTATGGTTCTGGCCATTACACCCAGGGAACCGATGCCTGCCGGATGATTGCAGCAAGTTCAACTCCCTGGCCGATGATGAGCGCAGCCATCGCGACACCATCATTCGGGAAAATGAACGGCTGCAGCAGACCGGCGCTGATTCGACGTCGGACAGAGATCGCTGACTGCCGGCACCGGACCACCGACCATATAGGGATTGCCTTCCTTAGAAATATGACCGTTACATCCTCGTTTTCGATTCAACTGATTCAGCCATCCCCGGCGTTGTCTGCCATGCCGCCGACGACCCTGGCCCAGGCGAAGAAGCTTTCTTCTGCGGGGTCGATGGAAACCCACCGGTGGGATGTTCGCCTGGATGCCTTCACCAATGGCGGCAGGCGGTTGCTGGATCTTTTGGAGCGATTGTCCGCGCGTTACCATACCCGCCATTGCTTAAGCTCGAATGAAATCCCACCGGTTCAATTCAAAGACCTGGTGGTGGCGCTTAAGGAACGGCAGCCAGGATTGCGCTTGTCCCTCTGCAGTACCATCGATAGAGATATTGCAAATGATTTCAAATTGTTGGCTGAAAGTGGCAGTATCGTTCAAATTCAATGGCAACTCAGGGGCCAACTGCCGGATGTTGGTTTTTTCAAAGCGTTATCCCGGGCCGGCATCTGGAACCACCTGATGCTCGATGGCGCGAAGGCTTCATTAGAAACCTGCAGGGCCGTCGCCAGCCAGCCGAATATCATCCACTCCTGGGAGATAACCCACGCCAGTGATCGGCGTTGTCATTCCAATGAACCTTACGGTGAGGTCGGCCCGTTGCCCGGCCGGCCGCTGTGGCAGACGATAAACGACCCGGTGAACCGGTTTTTACTGGTGGACCGGCTGGCCAAAGATCAGCTGCTCCGCATGCGCGTGGATGACGACGGTGAGCACCTTTTTACGATCGGCGCGACCCTTGGGTACCACTTTCTCCCGCCGGACCGGCTGCCGGACGGATACCTGGAAGAGATCTGCGCCATGGTTGCGGCCGGAGGCACGGTGGCGGCCACCCATGTCCGGTTCAATCTGCTGCGGGCGCATCTCATCGGCTATGTGCAGGAAAAAGGCGTCATCGTCGGTAATTCAAGTCTCAAGAACCCCAGACCCGAATACATCGACACGGTCCAACGCCAGACAGGGCTGGATCTCACCGGATTCGTCGAGCGGGGCTATACCTCGGTGCGTCCTGAATACCGGGGATTGGGCATTGGGACCAGGCTCTTGGAAGGGCTGACCCAACGGGCCGGCGACCACAAGATCTTTTCGGTCATCGCCGAGGACAACGCGGCCACCAAGATCATCGCCATGCGCAACCGCACCCGCAAAGTGGCCACCTATTTCAGTGAAAAGGCCGGCAAACCGGTAGGCATCTGGATGCCGGAATGGGTGATCGACACCCATGGGAGGAAGGCACCAAGGTGACCATGCGCATCGGCATCATCACGGTTCAAAAACCCGGCTACCACCCCAACCGCCGGCTGCTGGAAGCGGCCCGCAAAGCCGGTCACCAGGGCATTCTCGTCCACCCTTATCACCTGTGGCCAATATCGGCAGCGGGGCGATTAGAAGTAACCGGCGCCCATTCCGCACCCATTCCCCACGTGGTGCTGCCAAGGCAGGGCGCGCAAATCGGCGATGCCTGCCTTGCCCTGATCCACCAGTTCCAACTCATGGGCGTACCCCTCGTCAACGATCTTCAGGCGGTTTCCATCGCCCGCAACAAATTTCTCACCCAACAGGTGCTGACCGCCGCTGGTCTGCCCTGCCCCGACACCGTTTTCGTCAACGACGAATCGGGCTTTTTTCTGGCCCTTGATCAATTGGGCGGCTATCCGGTGGTGGCCAAGCAGGTCAGCGGGCGTCAAGGAGACGGGGTATTGCGGATCATGGACGTGAACGATGCCCATCAGCGGGCCCTTCCCGGATTGGATCGCCGCCGGGGCCTGTTGGTCCAACGTTACATCGCGCCTGATAATCGTCGGGATATCCGCGCACTGGTCATTGACGGCGGGTTGATCTGTGCGGCGTCGCTTGTCCCTGCCAAAAGCGAGTTTCGGGCCAATTTCCATCTGGGAGGCGACATCAAGGCCACGCCCCTTAGCGCCGAACTTGAACAAACCGCCGTCAGCGCCGCAGCGGTCGTAGGATGCGACGTGGCCGGCGTGGACATGATCGTGGACCCTGATGATCGCCCATTCATCGTGGAGGTGAACTACGCGCCGGGGTTCAAGGGCCTGGAGGCGGCCACCGGTCTTGACATCGCCGGCCGGATCGTCCGCCTGGCCATCGATCGGTATCGCCAGAAACGAGAAAGCATGGACGTCTGAAATGAAACTTTCCAACCTGCATGTGAGAAAAAACGATGGCCTGACCCGCGCCGTGGCCACAGTCCGCTTCGAAGATTGCGACCAGCCGGAGAAAGAGATCTTCATCGAAACCGAAACGACCTACGCTGAAGATATTTTTGCCAACCCACACGCCTTTGCCGCGGGCTGCATCATCCCGGCCCTTTACTTCGGGGAACGGCGGCTGGCTCTCGACGAAGCCATCTGTCCCCGGCTCAAGGAGGGACTGGAAACCGTCATGGTCCTCATGCATCATTGGACCGATGGCACATTTCAACCGCTGACCATCGATGCACCGCTTTCCAGAGCGGCCCTGCATCAAGAAAAAAAACGTCACGCGGGGATCTTCCTGTCCGGGGGCATGGATTCCCTGGCCGCCCTCAAGCGGATCAAAGACTACTATGCCCCGACCCATCCCGGGTATCCCAGGGACGCCCTGCTGGTCCACGGTTTCGACATCGGCGGCGTGATCGAGCGGGGTGCCAAATACCACGTGTTCGAACGCGCCAAGGCAGCCATGGCGCCCGTTGCCGCCGACGCAGATCTGGCCCTGATTCCCGTCTACACCAATATCCGCCACCTGTGCGACAATCGCGACTTGTGGCTCAACCAGTTTTTCGGCGCGGTGCTGGCCGCCGCCGTCCACACGTTTTCACCACGCATCAACCTGGCCTGGCTGGCATCCTCCTACGACATCCCCCACCTGCACCCCTGCGGCTCCCACCCCCTGCTGGACCCCGAATACGGCAGCGCCGATCTTCAGATTCGCCACCGCGACATCGGGCTGTCGCGAATGGAAAAGTTGAAAATGGTGGCCGGTTGGGATGTGGCCTTCCAGAATTTCCGTGTCTGCCTGGCCAACGTGCCGGAAAAACTCAACTGCGGCCGCTGTGAGAAGTGCGTGCGCACCATGCTGGAACTGGAGGCTTTAGGCCTTCTGGACAAAACCCGGGCATTTGAGGAAGATGCAGTCGATCTGGCATGGCTGGACGCCTTCAGCATCACCATCCGGGTACGCGAACCCTTCTATAAAGAACTGGTTGAACCACTGAGGACCCGCGGCAGGAGGGATCTTGCGGAAAAAATTGAACACAAGCTAAGGGATTAGGATTCTTTCAGAAGGTATTTGGCTATTTTTAATTGTTTCAAGGGCGCACTAGACCATTTGCTGACACGGATCCAATTTTGACGGTTTTCGCTATCCGACCTTCTTTCCTTGGATCTGCGCCTATCCTGCTTGTTAAGAAAAAGCCCTTTAATTGAGAAAAGACGTCTTCTATCTTTCCCTGTCCGTCTTTCGATGAATGATCGATCGGTTCGTTGCATTGAAAGAACCTCTGTCAGTCGGTTTCGCCGGATTGCTGCTATACCGACCGCCACTGACATTGGGATTCAGCCGTTGAATACATAGATAAGGGTCAACTGTCCTGGGCGACCCTGCGATGGCTCATTTTTCGCCTATTTTGTTTCCTTTTGTCTCTATCGGGGTCGAGCATGGTATGAATCGTTCGCCTGTCCTTTCCACTTCTCTGATCAAAATCTTTGAAATTCCGAGGCGTTGGATGCGCATCTAATCTATCAATCATTTGTTTATCCTCGCTAATTTTGGTTTTATTCCAATTTTTTAAATGCTTTTACCAATGCCTGATCGGACGTCAACCTGTCTACGATGGATAGGTAAAAAATAGTACCTGCCAGATGCGAATGCAATAAATATGCAATTTTCAGTGGAACGCAAAAGTAGTCAATGAAATCAGTGTAAAAAGAAACTTTTCACATTTGGCGGCAGGCAACAAATTATGAATAAATTTTCATAATTCTGGGAAAAAAAATTCAGAATTTCATCTGACCGGCTCATTTCCCCTGTAAAAAAACAGTTGTGCGTCAGAATCCTTGCTTTAACAGCCTGTTGATTTCCTCCGGGTAGGCCATGCACAGGGTTTCGTTGAACAGGTTGCGCAGGGCGCCGATGTCCGGGGTGCCCAGTTTCTGGTTGAAAAAGGTGCGGGGCGAGAAGAGCAGGTGAAAACGAAAGTGATCGTCCCCCCAGGCGGCGGTAAAAAAATTCAAATTGAAGCTGTAAACCCCCATCTTGTCGTATTCGCCCATCAATCGAGCCAAGCCGGTGGCCACGTCCATGAGGTCTTCGGCAGTCAGATCAAGGGTGCAGCGGGCATCCTCCACCACTGCCAGGACATCGCCGGCAACCCCCATGGGGGCAAAAGCGGTCAACCAGTGCGTGCGGCCGACCTGCCCTAAGTAGCGCTGGCCAACATCCTTTTCTGCAGCCACCAGGTCATCCCAGTAGGTGGAACCATGGGTGTCCTTGTAATTGCGGGAGGCTTCGATTTCCTGGCGCATGAGGTTAGGGGCGGTGGATGTGGAGAACACCTGCAGATGGGGGTGAATCAGCGAACTGCCCGCCGGCGGCATGTAGTTCCAGTTGACGATATGGTAGACGGATTCGGGGTGGCCGGATCCCGCCACACGTCTGAAAAAATCGAGGGCGAAGCCAAACGCATCCGCCATATGGGACGGCGTGAACAACGTCATGGGGACGTAATGCCGGGGGCCGAATGTGGCCACGGCGCCGATGCTATCGTATGGGGCAATGTTGGGAAAGATGACCATGTCGTCTTTTTGCATACGACCCTCGGCGACGAGGTCCTTGGGGAAGCAGGGGGTCACATCGAGTACTTTGTCCCCACAGAAGGGGCACCAGGCTTCGGTGCCGGCCACGAGGGCATCGAAATCAGGCTTTTCCCAATGCAATTTCATGAAATGGCAGATCCGGGCGGTCCGACCGGTCAGTGGATCGATGCGGATCTCGCTGGGGATGCGCCGCTCGGCCATCTCCTTTTGGGGATTGAGCATGACGGTCTCTTTCCTGATGGCCTCGAATTTCATGGCACCTCCTTTGAAACCGCCTCACGGCAGGCAGTGAGGATTTTTCGCTAAAGCGTTGACAGGATAGGCGACTGCTGATGACTGCAGGGAGTATAGGCGTGTCACTCAAGTGACGACACACGTCCATGGACGATAGTACTCAATAGTGTAGATTGATCATAATTTTATTGCTGTGTCAATGCGTTACCGCTAAACCGTCCCTTCACCGCCATGCCAGGTGGGTTGCTATAGCCGGATCAGCAGATTCCCGCCATGTTAACCGCTACCCGCCCGGGGCTCAATCAAAGTGGCAGTTTCATCCTATCAATGGCCACCGATTCTAACCGCATTGAAATATCATCGTCGGCTGACGATATTGGTAATTAGATTAAAAACCTCTGTGTGGATGTTCAACCCGGTGATCGCTACGCCCTGACCTATATTCCCGGCGTGGGCACCGAAGTGACACTCAACGGCCTGAGCATGGGGGTCATCGAGGGTGCCGATTTTGCAGCGGCCATTTTCTCTCTTTGGCTGGGTGAAAATTCCTATGACAGGCAATTGAACCCTCCCCGCGGCAAGCCGCGGGGAGGGTTCAACGTAAGGATGAAAGTCTATTT
>Ga0272441_10003321_pt1 | contig 30730 bp, 19 predicted proteins | sample SSMProp6N_FD_193582 | JGI IMG/M metagenome (GOLD analysis project Ga0272441, IMG submission 193582) | Marine sediment archaeal communities from Little Sippewissett salt marsh, Falmouth, MA, United States - SSM-Prop-6N | ecosystem: Environmental > Aquatic > Marine > Wetlands > Sediment ... | reverse complement strand
CCTGTTCCTCGACCACGTGCACATGAACTTCGAGGGCAACTACGTTCTCGCGGTGGCCGTGTTCCGCAAAGTCGCCGAGCTGATCGCGCCCCGGCCGGGCGGGGGTCGGTCGGAAGCCCCCCCCCCGGCCGACCGCGTCCGCTGCCGCAAGTGGCTGGCCCTGACGGGCTGGGACCGCTACCGCATCGCGCAGGCGATGGTGCGGGTGACGGCGCTGCCGCCGTTCACGAACCAGTGCGACCACGCCCAACGCCACGCCGAGGTGCAGGCCCGGGCCGAGCGGCTCCGGCCGTTCGCCGAGCCCGGGGTTCGCGACGCGACTCTGGAACTCTACCGCACGGCCCTCCGAGACCGGCCCGACGACCCGCTGCTCCGCGAGAGCTACGCCGTCTGCCTGCTGGGCTTCGGCGAGAACGCCGCGGCGCTGGAGCAGCTCAAGCAACTGCGGGACCGCCTGCCCGGGCGGGCCGAGGTCGATCGGCAGATCGGCGAGACCCTGGTCGCCATGGGCCGGTTCGACGCCGCCGCGCGGCAATTCCGCAAGGTCCTGGCGGCCGTGCCCATGGACCTCCACGCCCGGAGCAACCTGGGCGCGGCGCTGCTGTGGCAGGGGCAGGCCAAGGAGGCGGTCACGTGTTTCCGCCGCGTGCTGGAGGTGGACCCGGACCACGAGGGCGCGCGGACGAACCTGGCGATCGCCCAGGCCCGGGCCAAGCAGAACGCCGCCGCCCGCGAGAACTTCGAGCGGGTCCTCCGGCGGAACCCCGGGCACATCAACGCGCTGCGGAACTACGCCCGGCTGCTCGTCAACGAGGGCAAGGCCGAAGAGGCCGTCCAGCAGTGGAAAAAGGCCCTCGCCACGCGCGAGGAGCACGTCATCCATCTGGAGTTGGGCGGGATTCTCGCCGAGCTGGGCCGGGCCGACGAGGCGATGCCCCACTACCGCCGAGCCGTCGAGATCGCCCCGCACGCCGCCGAGGCACACCTGGCGCTGGGGCAGGCGCTGCTGAAGCGCAAGGACTACAAGGCCGCGGCCGCCAGCTTGGCCAAGGCCCTGACCCACAACGACCAGTTGCCTGAGGCCCACCGCGACCTGGGCATCGCCTGCCAGCGACTGGGCCGGCTGGGCGAGGCGACGGCGCGGTACGCCAAGGCGATCGCCCTGCGCCCGGGCGACTGGCCCACCCGCGAGCGGCTGGCCTACGTCCTGCTCCTGCGGCGCAAATGGGCCGAGTGCATCCAACAATACGAGCAGGTGCTGGCGCTCGAGCCGAACCGGGCGGAGGCGCACAACAACGTGGCCGTGGCGCTGACGAAGCTGGACCGGACGCGGGAGGCGATCCTGCACTTCGCCGCGGCGGTGAAGCTCGAGCCGAACGCGTTGCGGCACTACAACCTGGCGACGCAGCTCGTCCGCCACGGGCAGGACCGGGAAGCGGTGGTGCACTACCAGCGTGCGCGGGCGCTTCGCCCGGCCTGGCCCGAGGTGCTGGGGGAGCTGGCGTGGGTGCTGGCGACCGCGGACGACCCAAAGATCCGCAACGGGGCCGAGGCCGTCCGCCTCGCGCGGCAGGCCTGCCAGTTCACGCACAACCGGCGGGCGGATATGGTGGACGCGCTGGCCGCGGCGCTGGCGGAGGTCGGGCAGTTCGAGGCGGCCGCCGCCGCGGCCGAGCAGGCCCGAACGCTGGCCCTCGCGGCCGGGCAACGCCAGATGGCCGACCGCATCGCGAAGCGCATCACGCTGTACCAGTCGAACCAGCCCTGCCGCCGCGGCGCGCGCGAGATCAAGTGACCGCGGGCAACGGTGGTGAGGAACGCCCCGCACTTCCTCGTGGACGCCCGGATGCCCGCTCGTACAATGCCCCTATGCTCATCCGAACGAAGATCGTGGCGACGGTGGGTCCCGCCAGCGCCGGCCGGGAGAAGCTCGCGGCCCTGGCGCGGGCGGGCGTGGACGTCTTCCGCATCAACTTCTCGCACGGCAGCGAGGAGCAGCACGCGGAGTTCCTCGCCGACATCCGGGCGGTGGAGGCCGAGCTGGGCGAGCCGCTGGCCGTGCTGGGCGACCTGTGCGGGCCCAAGGTTCGCGTGGGCCCCATCCTCGGCGGCGGCGTCCTGTTGGCCGAGGGCCAGGAGGTCGTCGTTCAGCGCGAGCCGATCGAGGGCGACACGCGGCGGATCAGCACGACGCTGCCGGAGCTGATCGACGCCGCGGAGGTCGGCGAGAGCGTCCTGCTGGACGACGGGAAGCTGCGCCTGCGGGTCGCGCGGGTCGAGCCGCCCGAGCGGATCGTTTGCGAGGTCGTCGTCGGCGGGGTGCTGGGCGCCGGCAAGGGGGTGAACCTGCCGAGCACCGCCCTGCCGCTTTCGGCGATGACCGAGAAGGACCACCAGGACGCCGCGTGGATCGCCCGGCGAGGGTTCGACTACGTCGCGCTGTCGTTTGTCCGCTCGCCGGCCGACGTGCGGCAGCTCCGAGAGGTGCTCGACGCGGACGGGTGCGACGCCCGTATCGTCGCCAAGATCGAGAAGCCCCAGGCCCTCGAGCACATTCTGGAGATCATCGACGCCGCCGACGCGGTGATGGTCGCCCGGGGGGACCTCGGCGTGGAGATGGACCTGCCGGCCGTTCCGGTCGTCCAGAAACGCATCGCCCGCCTCTGCCAGGCGGCGGGCAAGTGCTGCATCGTGGCGACCCAGATGCTGGAGACCATGACCCACGCCCCCGTGCCGACCCGCGCGGAGGTCTCCGACGTGGCCAACGCCGTCCTCGACCACACCGACGCGGTGATGCTCTCGGGCGAGACGGCCGTCGGCGAGTACCCCGTGGCGGCCGTACGCATGATGAACAGCATCGTCCGGCAGATGCAGGCGTACCACGACGAGACGGCCGCGCCCGTGGACGTGCAGAACGCCCCCGCGCCGACGGCGGCGGCGTTGGCGGCTGCCGTTCGGGCGGTCCTGACCCACGAGGAGATCGTGGCGGCGGCGGTGTACACGGGGGAGGGCACGACGGCGCGGATGCTCGCCAAGAGCCGCCTGCCGTGCCCGATCCTCGCGATGGCGGCGGACAGGCGTGTGGTGCGGAGGATGTGCCTGTACTACGGTGTCGCCGCCCGTCAGGCGGACCCGCCGGAGCACACGCGGGACGTGGTGATGCTGGCCGAACGGTTCGCGACGGAAGCGGGCCTCGCGAAGGCAGGGGACCGGATCGTCGTCCTGAGCGGCCGGCCGATCGGCCAGCCGGGGGCGACGAACACGCTGGTGGTGCATCAGATTGGCCGCGCGCCGGCTTGAGACGAATGGGCACGACGGGCGGCCCGGGCAGGTCGTCGTCCTCAGTGCACGAGAATGTGCTCGAGCATGTCCGTGTCGGTATCGAGGATGGCGATCGAGTGGACCTTGGCATGGTGCAGCGCGCCGGGGTTGATCACGCGGACGCCGTCAACCCGGTCGTCGCGCCGCTTGTGGGTGTGGCCGTGGCAGACGTAGGGGAACTGCTTCTCGGCGATCAACTCGCCGAGGAGCTGCTCGTCGTCTCCGTGGGTGGCGGCGAGGAACCTGCCGTCGCCGATCGGCACGCGGACAACCTCCGTGGAGAAATCGAACCCGTCCTTCTTGCAGCGGGCGCCCAGGATCTCGACGTGCTTGTCCATGTTGCCCGCGCAGACATACACGGCGGTGTGGGCCTCACAGAGCGCGTCGATGCATTCCTCGGGCCCGACGTCCCCGAAGTGCACGATGGCTTCCACCTCGTTGTACGCGAAGATCTCCAGCGCCTCGCGGACGAGGTCCAGATGGCCGTGCGAATCTGACAGAATGCCGATCTTCATGCCGCGACCCTTCGGATGCAATCGTTCCAACGCCGGTGGAAGGACAGAGGTATCGTTTCATTTTATCGGGTTGTGGGTCTCCGAACGAGGGGGCGTTCGCTAGGTTTCCGCTTCGGCCATCATCTCTTCGGGTATGTCGAAGTTGGCGTAGACGTTCTGGACGTCCTCGTGGTCCTCCAGGGCCTCCATGAGGCGGACCACTTGCCGGGCCTCCTGGTCGGCCTCGACGCGAACGGTGCTCTTGGGGACCATGGCGACCTCGGCGGTGATCGGCTCGATCCCTCGCTCGGCCAACGCCTCCTTGACGTCGCTGAACGCGCCGGGCTGACAGACGATCTCGAACAGGTCGCCCTCGGTCGTCACGTCGTCGGCGCCGGACTCCAGGGCGACCTCCATGAGCGTGTCCTCGTCGGCCGTGTCCGCCGGGACGATGAACGTGCCCTTCTTCTCGAACATCCAAGCCACGCAGTTGCTGGAGCCCAACTGCCCGCCGGCCTTCTCAAAGAGCTTGCGCATCTGCGGGGCCGTGCGGTTGCGATTGTCGGTGAGGACCTCCACCAGAAACGCCACGCCACCGGCGCCGTAGCCCTCGTAGACGGCCTCCTCGTAGCTCTCGCCGTCCAGCTCGCCCGTGCCCTTCTGGATCGCCTTCTTGATGGTGTCCTTGGGCATGTTGGCGCCCTTGGCCTCGTCGATGGCGTAGCGCAGGGCGAGGTTCTCCTCGGGGTTCCCGCCCCCCGCCTTGGCCGCGACGATCAGACGCCGGGCGATCTTGCTCCAGGCCTGGCCACGCTTGGCGTCGTTGGCCGCCTTGGACCGGCGGATCGTCGCCCAGTGAGAATGTCCTGACATCTTCCGGTCTCCGTCTGTTGTGACGCTCGTTCCCGTCGCCGTGGCGCTCGGCACGCCTCGATGGCCTACTTGTCGTCCGCGGGCGGCGCGGCGGCTTCCGCCCGGCCCTCGCCGGTCGGGGCCACCGCCGGCTCGGCGCCCTTGCGGACCGCCTCGATCTTCGCCGCCGCGCCGGCGAGAACGCTCTTCTCCTCGCGCGTCGGGTTCTCCACCTCCCGCGCCAACGCCAACGCCCGCTCCCAGAACGCCACCGCCCGGTCCGTCCAACCAAGACGGTAGTAGGCGTCCCCCGCGTGGTCCAGGATCACGCCGTGCTCGATCTCGTCCTCGGCCCGTCCGACCACGAGCCGCTGGAATGCCCGGCCGGCCTCCAGGAAGCGCCCCTGCTTGTAGTAGACCCACGCCTCCGAGTCGGCGAAGGCCACTTCCAGGGGCTGCTCGGCCCGCGCCTTCTTCAGCAGGCGTTCGGCCTTGTCGAGCTGCACGCCGCGCTCGGCGTAGATGTACCCGAGGTTGTTGTTGAGGCTCGCGTCGTCGGGCTTCTGCCCGTAGGCCGCTTCCATGACGACCATCGCCTCCTCGTCCCGCCCCATCTCCGTGAGCACGCCGCTCTTGAGCGTCAGCAGGTCCGTGTCGTTCGGCTCGATCGCCAGGTGCCGGTCGGCCAGGCGGAGCGCCTCCTCGAGCTGGTGCTGGCTGATCTTCAGCCGAATCGTCGTCTCCAGCAGCCAGTGCAGCATGGCGTCCACGTTGACCGGCTGGCTGGCCGCGGTGGTCGGCGTCCGCTCGGCGAGCCACTTCGTCGCGAGCCGATCGGCCTCGGCGTCCTTCTTGGCCTCGGACAGCAGGCCGATCAGCGTCCGCTTCGGGCGCAGCGCCTTGGGGGATTCCCGAATCCAGGCCTCGGCCTCCTTGCGGGCGAGGTCCGTCTTCTTCGCCTCACCCAGCGCGATGATCCGCAGCCCGCGAAGCTCGTCCATGCCCTCCCGCGTCTCGGCGATCCACCGGTCCAGGCGGTCCAGCACCCGCGCGTACTGCCGGACGCCCACGGCCCCGGAGACCTCCTCCCGCAGGCCGGGGGGCAGGGGCTTGAGGGCCTTGTCGTACTCGGGGCTGGTCTCGGCCTTCTTCTTGGCGAGCTGCTCGACCGCTTCCTTCAACCCTTCGAGCCGGGCGAGGAATTCCCGGCAGCGGCCCATCCAGTGCTCCAACAGCTTCGGGGTCTCCGCGTATTGTTGGTCCTGGAGGGCGGCGCTGAGGACCACGGCCCCCGCGTCGGCGAAGGGATCGAACTCGATCAGCTCCTCGGCGCGGCGGTTCGCCTCGTCGTGGCGCTTCAACAGGACCAGCAGGCGCACGCGGATGCCCCGCAGGCTGCGAAGCCGCTCCCGCCCGGGACGCTCGCTGATCCAGCTCTCCACGAATTCGAGGGTCTCGGCGTGGTCCTCGGCGGAGGCGAGCGCCGCCAGAAGCTCCTGGCGATACAGCGCCCGGAAGTTGTCGTCCTGGGCGTCGCGAATCCACCGCTCGGCGAGGGCCCGGGCGTCGCGGGACCGCTTGACGCCCGCCAGCAGCCGGATGTGCTGCGACCGCCCCCACATGTCGTCGCGGTTCCGCTCGCGGAACCGCTCGACCGCGCGGAGCGCCGCGTCCTCGTCGCCGGCCCGAAGCAGGGCAACGATGTACTGCTGGGTGACGCTGCTGTTGCCCGGGTCCTCCTCGAAAAGCTCGCCGAGCAGCCCGGCGGCCTCGTCGTGCTTGTCGACGGCGGCAAGGGTTTCGGCCAGGGCGACGCGAACCCGCCGGCTGTCCGGATCGACGCGAAGGAGCCGCCGGAGGCGCTCGGCGGCGTCGTCGAAGTCCTTCTTCGCGATCAGCCCCGGCGGCGCACCCAACATGACGCGGATCGAGAGCAGTTGCACGGCCTCGTTGTCCGGCGCCTGGCGGACGAGCTGGCCGAGCAGGAGCTTGGCCTCCTTCTCCCGTCGGGCGGCCAGCGCCAGCTCGACCATCATCAGCCGCCCGGGAATGCTCTGGCGGTCGCCTCGCAGCAGTTCGGCGGCGAGGTTCTGGGCGTCGCGGAACTGGCGGCGGGAGAGGGTGATGTCGAACAGGCGCCGGGTCAGGTCGGTGTTGCCGGGGTGGGCGGCGAGGCCCTTGCGGAGCGCGGAGGTCGCATCGTTGGCCCGCCCGCCCTGGAGCAGGTACGCGTCGACCAGGAGCTTCAGCGTGGGCAGGTCGTCGGCCTTCTTCTCGAGGGCCTGTTGGAGTTCGTCCACGGCCTGTTTGTAGTCCCCGCGCCGCATGGCGACCTTGCCGCGGAAATACGCCGGCAGGTGGGTGTCGCCCGCCAGACGGGTCAGGCGAGCCAGCAGCCGGTCGACGCGATCGGGACGCTTCTGGGCGATGTAGGCGTCCAGAAGGGCCTCGTAGGCGCGGTAGAAGGGCTGCGCGCGCTCGGCCGCCCTCTGGTACAGGTCGGCGGCGAGCAGGTGCTTCCCCCTCGCGCCGGCGACCCGCCCGGCGAGGTAGAACAGGGCGTACCGGTGCGCGGACTTCTCCTTCCGGGCCTTGTCCGCGAAACGCCGCTCGACGCCCTCGGTCTCCACGAGCCCGGCCGAGCGGTCGATGCTCTCCGCAATCGCACCCAGGGCGTTCGGGTCCGCCTCCAGGCCGCGCCGGGCCGCGTCGAACAGGCCCTCGTACCGCCCGCGGTCGGCGAAGCTGCGGCAGATCACCCGCCAAAGCTCCGGGTCCAGCGGCCGCATCGCGACGACGGACTGGAGGATCGACACGGCCTGGTCGGACCAGCCGTGCTTCAGCGCGACGCCCGCCACGCCGACGGCGAGCTTGGGGTCCGGATCGTGCTTCGCGCGGAACGCCGCCCAGAACCGCCCGGGGAGCTTCTCGTCGCCGGTCTTGTCGGCCAGTTGCCCCAGGAGGCGCGGGATATCGTCGCGCTGGGTCGGCTGGCCGCCCATCCCCAGCAGGGCCTCCTCGGCGCGCGGGAGCTTGTCCGCGGCCAGCAGAGCGTCGAGCAGGAGCGTAGCGGTTCGGCCGTTGGTGCGGTCGCGGGCGTAGGCCCGCTCCAGGAGCACGACGGCCTGCTCGGCCCGGCCCAGCAGCAGGAGCATGCCGCCGCGCCGGCTCAGCAGGCGCTCGGGGCGCAGGACCCATTCCCGCAGGGCGGGCCGCTCCGCGTAGTCCCGCCCGTGCTCCTCGATCCAGTCCGACAGCCGCGTGTAGCCCTCCAACGCCGCCGTCCAGTACCCCTCGCGATCCAGCAGCAGCGAAAGGGTCAGCAGGGCCTCGCCCGCCAGGGCGTCCTGCCCGCCGGCGGCCCGGGAGCACATCAACGCGGTCCGCAGGTGCAGGGCGGCTTTCTCCGCCTGCCGCTGCGCCGCGGCGAGCTGGCCGAGGAGCATCTGGGTCTCGAGGTCATCGGGTGCGGCCTTGGCGGCGGCCTCCAACTGCGCCTCGGCCTTGCCGCGGTTGCGGAGGCGCAGGTAGGCCCTGCCCAGGAGCTTGTGGATCTCGGCGTTCCTGGGCGCGTAGCCCGCGGCGCGTTCCAGCACGGCGATCGCGGCGACGTAGTTCTTCTCCTCGACGTGCCGCCGGGCGGTCTCGACGAGCCCCTTGGCCCGCTCGGGCAACTCGGTCGCCCCGGCTGGGTTGACGGGGCGGGCGACCTTCGGCTCGAGCTGGTCCAGGGCGATCGACGCCTTCTCCGGCAGCTCCCGCCCGAGCGCGAACGGCAGTGCCGCTCCGGCCGCGGCAACGGCTGCGGCGGCCGCCAGGAGATTCACCTTGAGAGACATGACACCTCGCCTCCTCAGGGGATGACCTTGTTCAGCGGATACGTGATGATCCCGGTGGCCCCGGCCCACTTGAGCTGGGGAACCAGCTCCCGTTCGACCTTCTCCTCGACGATCACTTCCAGGGCCACCCAGCCCTCGTCGTGCAGGGAGGAGATCGTGGGCGACTTCTCGGCCGGCAGCAGGTCGCAGACGGCCTGGAGACCCTCGCGCGGCACGTTCATCTTCAGGCCGACCTTCTGCCGCGCGTCGATCGCGCCCTGGAGGACGAGGGCGATGTTCTCGATTAGCTGCTTCTTCCAGTCGATCCGCATCGCGTCGCGGTTGGCGATCATGCGCGTCGAGGACGTCATCAGCGTATCGACCACCCGCAGGTCGTTCGCGCGAAGGCTCGATCCGGTCTCAGTAACGTCCACGATCGCGTCGATGAGGCGGGCCTTGACCTCCGTGGCGCCCCAACTGAACTCGATCTTGGCGGAGATGCCCTTGCCCGCGAAGTACTCCTTCGTGACGTTCACCAGCTCGGTCGCGACGATCCCGCCTTCAAGGTCCTCGGGCTTCTGCACGGGGCTCTCGCTCGGGACGGCCAGCACCCAGCGGACGGGCCGGAGCTTCTGCTTGGCGTAGACCAGCTCGGCGATCTCCACGACGTCCGATCCGTTCTCGCGGATCCAATCGTACCCGGTCAGGCCGACGTCCAGCACGCCGTCTTCGACGTAGCGGCTCATCTCCTGGGCGCGGAACATGATGACGGAGATTCGGTCGTCGTCGATGGTCGGGAAATAGCTGCGGGACGAGACGTGGATGTCGTAGCCCGCCCTATGGAACAGGTCGATGGTGCTTTCCTGCAGGGAGCCCTTGGGGATGCCCAACGTCAACGTGCCTTCGGGTCGGTCGGTCATATCGCTCACGGATTCCGCGGCCCCGGGTCGGGCGCCGACGGGGTCTACTTGCCGGACTTGGTCCTCTTGGCCTTCTTCGCCTTCTTCGCCTTCCTCGCCGTCTTCCGGGCGGGCTTGGGGGTCTTCGCGGCCCGGGACGCCGAGGCCTTCTTCGCGGTCTTCTTCGACGCCTTGCCGCTTCGGGCCTTCGCCGATCTGCTGGACGACTTCTTCTTGGCGGCCTTGGCCTTCCTGGCCTTCCTCTTGGCCTCGGCCTGCTTCCTCTTCTCGGCGGCTTCCGCCTCGGCCTTGGCCTTCGCCTCGGCCTCGGCCTGCAGGCGGGCTTCTTCTTCGGCCTTGGCCTTCGCCTCGGCCCTCTCCCTGTGCAGCCGCTCGAGGGCCTTGGCCGACTTCACGACATACTCTCGAAACAGCTCGTGGGCCGCCAGCCCGTGCTTCTGGAGAATGATCCGCTCCAGGAACCCCTGGACGTCCTCGCAATCGGCCTCCGGATCGACGTAGCCGTCCATCGCGAGGCAGTCGACCAGGTTCTCGTCGACGGGAATGGCGTGGCCCTCGAAGACGAAGAGCATCATGCAGGCGGCGGCGTAGGGGCACAGACCCAGTTCCCCCAGGTGTCGCCGGATGTCACGCTTGGTCATCTCCGCGACGTGGTCGAGGGACAGCCGGTTCATCCGCGTGAACAGGCCGTTGAGGACCTGGTTGATCTCCATGGCCTTCCGCCGGGCTTCCGGATAGTCCCGCCCGAGGCAGTCGACGATTTCCTTCGGCGGCGCGACGCGAAGCTCGTTGAAGTCCACGAACTCCTCGGCCAAGGCGGCCATGCCCTTCTCCACGAGCTTCGCCGTGGCGTTGGCCTCGAGGACCGAACGAACGAGGACCTCGAACGCGTCGGGATTCTCCGGCGGCGCCGGGGAGGACTTCTCCAGTCCGGCCAGGAGCTTCTTGATCTTCTTCTGATAGCTGGTGGCGTTTTTCATCAGCCGCTACGTCCTGGTGAGGCGTCCAGGGCGAATCCGGGCACGGCTTCGTGCGGACCCGAACCGCCGAGCCACAGGGCCTGCGCCCGAAGCGCCTTAGGAAACACCATCCTTCGCCGTTCCACGTCTCTGCGGTACATTATCCGGGCTGCTCTGGGCTCGGGGGCGTTTCGGGACCGCCCGGGGACGCGGGGGTGTCTGCCGGGGTCGCGCCGGCTTCGGCCGGCGGCTGCGTCCGCCGGGCTTCCTTCTCGTGAATCTCGTCCATGGCACGCTGGATGATGTCGAGGGTCTCGAGGGTCTTCTTGAACCGCGTGTCCAGCTCGAAACGCAGCACCGGCGTGTGCCGAAGCCGGATCCGCTCCATCATCAGCTCCTGAAGGCGACCCGCCGCATGGCAGAGGCCATGCAGCGTGCGATTCTGCTCGCCTTCCGTGCCGATCACGGACACGAAGACCCTGGCCGTCAGCAAGTCCTCGGGGACCTCCACGCGCGTGATGCTCGTCCGCGCAGTATCGATCCGCGGGTCCGACAGCTTGCTCAGCAAGACCTCGCCGAGCGTCTGCCGAATCAGGTTGCCCACGCGCTGCGTCCGACGGCTCATTCCGAACGAATCCCTTGTCTACCATCCGTGCCCGGCCCGGCCTCGGGCCTACAGCCACTCGGTCTCCCGGCCGGTCAGCACCAGGTCCCGGTGGTTGGCGGCGGCGTTGCTGATCTGCTGCAGGGCGCCTTCGACATACCGCTTGTCGCTGCCCACCATCGCGACGGCCAAGACCGCACGCCGGCGGTCGTCCTGGGCGGCCACCTCCGCCACCGACACGTTGAACCGGTTGGCCACCCGGTCCTTGAAGCCCTTGACCAGGCGCCGCTTGTCTTTCAGGCTCGCGGCCTGCGGAACGTGGAACTCCAGGTGAAGCAGCCCGAGCGTGGTGGCCATAGCTGTACCACGGCGGCGCGCCGCCCTAGAGCGTTCGCGCCACCTCGACTGTCTGGTAGAACTCCAGGATGTCGCCTTCCTTGATGTCGTCGTACCCGGCGATCTTCAGGCCGCACTCGAGGCCCTGGCGAACCTCCCGCGCGTCGTCCTTGAAGCGTTTGAGGCTGTCCAGCGTGCGCTCATCCTCGATGACGATGTTGTTCCGCGTGATCCGCACCCGCGCGTTGCGGTTCACCAGCCCGTCGGTGACGTAGCAGCCGGCGATCGTGCCCACGCGAGAGACCTTGAACGTCTGCCGAACCTCCGCGCGCCCGAGGGTCTCCTGGCGCATCTCCGGCGCGAGGCCTTCTTCCATGACCTTCCGCACGTCGTCGACAATGTCGTAGATCACGCGGTACAGGCGAATGTCCACGCCGTTCTGCTCGGCCGTCTGCCTCGCCGCGGTGTCCGGCACGGCGTTGAAGCCGATCACCATCGCGCCGCTGGCCTCCGCGAGCGTCACGTCGCCCGCGGAAATGCCCCCCACCGCCGCGTGGATGATGTTCACCTTCACCTCGTCCGTGCTCAGCTTGCTCAGCGAACCGACGACCGCCTCGACCGAGCCCTGCACGTCGGCCTTCACGATCAGGGGCACCTCGGTCGTCTCGCCGGCCTCGATCTGGCTGAAGAGGCTCTCCAGCGTGGCCTTCGGGCCCTGGGCGAGCTGCTCGGCCCGCGCGCGCTGACGGCGGTCCGCCGCCACGGAGCGGGCCTCGTCAATGTCCGTCAGCACGTGGAACCGGTCGCCGGCTTCCGGGGCCTCGTCCAGGCCCGCGACCTCCACCGGCGTAGCCGGACCGGCCTGCTGGATGTCTTCGCCCCGGTCGCTGACGATCTGCCGGACCCGTCCGTAGCCCCGTCCCGCCACGACCACGTCGCCCACCTTCAACGTGCCGTTGAGCACCAGCAGCGTTGCCAGCGCCCCCCGGCCGGGGTTCATCTCGGCCTCGATCACGTATCCCGAGGCCGGCGCGGGGGGTTCGGCCTTCAGCTCCAACAACTCGGCCTCCAGGCTGAGGGTCTCGACGAGCTCGTCGACGCCCTCCCCGCTCACGGCCGAGGTGTGTATCACCTCGATCTCGCCGCCCCACTCCCGGGGCTGGAGGCCGTTCTCGGCCAGTTGGCCCAGCGCCCGCTGGAGGTTCGCGTTCGGGACGTCGATCTTGTTCAGCGCCACGACGATGGGCACCTTGGCGGCGCGGGCGTGGCTGATCGCCTCGATGGTCTGGGGCATGACGCCGTCGTCGGCGGCCACGACCAGCACGACCACGTCGGTCATGTTCGCGCCCCGGGCCCGCATGGCGGTGAAGGCCTCGTGTCCGGGGGTGTCCAGGAAGACGACGTGGCGATCGCCCACGTCGTAGCGGTACGCGCCGATATGCTGCGTGATCCCGCCGGCCTCGCCGGGGGCCACCTGGGTGTGGCGGATCCGGTCCAGCAGCGAGGTCTTGCCGTGGTCCACGTGCCCGAGGAACGTCACGACGGGCGCGCGGGGGACCTGCTCGCCGGCCTCTCGCTGCTCGAGGCGCTCGTAGAGCTCCTCCTCGGCCGTCTTGCTCCGGTGGATTTCCAGCTCGATGCCGAAGTCCGCCACGACCAGCTCGGCGGTCTCCACGTCGATGGCTTGGTTGACCGTTGCCAGCGTTCCCATCTCCATGAGCTTGCGGATGATGCCGGCGGACTTCATGCCCGTCGCGGCGGAGAGGCTCTTGACGGTGATCGGTTCCTCGATCTCGATCTTGCCCGGCCGGCCGCTCGGTCCGCCCCCCCCCTTGTGCCCGACCGAGGCGCGGTGGCGCCTCAGTCCCCCTCCGCCCGCGGCGGCCAGACGGGCCTGACGCTCCTGGAGGTCCCGCTCCCGCCACTCCTTGATCCGATCGCCGCTCTCACCGGTCCGCCCCGACATGTTCCGACGGCGGGGGCTGCGGCGCTTGCCTTTGCGACTGCCCTTCTTGCCCGCCGCGCCGCCGCCGCTCGGGCCGGCGCCCGCCGGCGGCCGACCCCCGGTGGGATGATGGTCGCCTCGCCCGCTGATCGACGGGCCGACGCCCATCGGCACGGGGGGACGGCGCCGGCGACGCGGCGGCTCGATGTAGTCCGGCGCCTCGACGCGAACGACCCGCGGGCCCTGGAGCTTGGCCGGCCTGGGCACCACCTGCGGCCCGGCGGGCTTGATCGGTTCGGGCTCGGGCTCCGCCTCGGGTTCGGGCTCGGGTTCGGGCTTGGGCTCCGGCGCGGGCTTCGGCGGCGCCTTGTCTTCAACGGGCGCTTCCGCGGCGGCCTCGGGCGCGGGGACTTCCACGGCCGCGACCGCTTCGAGCGGTTGGGCCGCCGGCGTGGGGGCCGGGGGCTCCTCCGGTGCTTCGGCCTCCGCCGGCGGGGGCGTTTCGACCGCCGGCTCGGCGGGCGCGGGCCCTGCGGCCACGGCGACGCCGACCTCCGCCGGCGCCTCCGGTGCCGGCGTTTCGGCGGGCTCCGCGGGGGCCGGGGCTTCTTCGGCGACGGGCGTCTCCACGGCTTCTTCGGCGGGCGCCTCTTCGTCGTCCGTCTTCTTCCGCCGCCGGGACCTCTTCGCCTGGGCGCGGGCCTTGGCCAGGTCCACGTGCTCCGTCGTCTCGACCGCCGTGTGATCCCCCTTCTCCGGCTCGCTGAACCACTCGCGGATCGTGGCCTCCAACCCGACGGATACGGTCGACATGTGGTTCTTGATCTCCAGACCCTCGGCGCGGCACTTCTGGAGAACCACCTTGCTGGTCACGCCGAGCTGTCTGGCGAGTTCGAATATGCGCTTTGCCAAAAATGCCTCCAGGCAAGCGGGATTTCCGATCCAACATCACTCTCGCCAACCGGTACGCTCCGGCGGCGAGTACGCTACAACACACTACTCGGTCTGTGGCGCCGACGGGGTCGTGGTGCCCTCCGGTTGACCGGGGGCATCGTCGGCCGCGGGCGCGTCGCTTGCGGGCGTGCCGTCGTCGGCGTTCTTTGTCGGCTCAGCCGGGGCCGGCGCCTCGGGCGGGATTTCTGCGGGCGCCTCAGGCGCCGGTGCTTCGGCGGGCGGCGGGACCTCCGCGGGCGGCTCGGCGGGCTCGGACGGGGCAGCCACCGGCCCGGCCTCGACCTCGGGGGCTGTCGGCTCGGCCGCCGCGGGCGCCTCGGCCGGGGCCGCGGACTCGTCGGCGGTCGGGGCCTCCGCGGGCGTCTCAGACGGGGCAGCCGCCGGCCCGGCCTCGACCTCGGGGGCTGCCGGCTCGCCCGCCGCGGGCGCCTCGGGGGGCGCCTCGGCCTCGGCGGGGGCGGGGGCCGAGGCGTCCGTTTCGGCCTTCTCTGCGGGGGCCTCGGCCTTGGGCGGGGCCTTGGGCTTGGCCTGCGTGCTCTGGGCGGCCTGCTTCTCGGCGGCTTGCCTCTCGGCGACTTCCTTGGCGGTCTCCGCGCAGCGAACGACGATCTGCTGCGAGGCCTCCCGATCGAGCTCCAGCTCGGTAATCAGCGGCTCGGGCCCGACCTCCTCGACATCCAGCACGTTGACCATGCCCATGGCAATCACCTTGTCCACGAGCGTCGAGTCCACGCCTTCCACTTCGCGCAGGGCCTTCTCCAGCACGTCCAGCCCGGCGTTGAACTCGTGGGGCGTGAGGATGTCGATGTCCCAGCCGGTCAGGCGGGCCGCCAGCCGCACGTTCTGACCCCGCTTGCCGATCGCCAGCGACAACTGGTCGTCGGTGACGACTACCGTGGCCCGCCCCAACTCGAAGCAGAGGGCGATCTCGGCGACCTCGGCGGGCTTGAGGGCGTTGGCGATGAGGATCTTCGACGAGTCGTTCCAGCGAACGATGTCGATCTTCTCGCCGCCGAGCTCGTCGACGATGTTCTTGATGCGGCTGCCGCGGATGCCCACGCAGGCGCCGACGGCGTCGACCTTCGTATCGAGGCTGTTGACGGCGACCTTCGTGCGGTATCCCGCCTCGCGGGCGAGGGCCTTGATCTCGATGATCCGCTCGGCGACCTCGGGCACTTCCAGGTCGAACAGGGCGCGGATGAAGTCCGGGTGCGTTCGCGAGAGGATGATCTTGACCTGGCTGGGCTGCTCGCGAACGTCCAGGACCAGCGCCCGGATGCGCTCGTCCGGCATGTGGCTCTCGCCGGGGATCTGCTCGCTCCTGGGCAGGATCGCCTCGACCCGCCCCAACTCCACCACCAGCGAGCCGCCTTCCCACCGCGCCGTCCGCCCCGTGACGATCTGCCCCCGCCGGTCGAGGTACTCCTCGTAGATGCTCCCCCGCTCGGCCTCGCGGATCCGCTGGATCATCACCTGCTTGGCCGTCTGGGCGGCGATGCGCCCGAGGTCCCGAATACTCATCGGCTCGCCGTCCACCGCCGCGGTGATGTCCCCCGTCTCGCGGTCGATGCGGACAATGATGTCCTCGGTCTCCGTATTGGTCTTGCGAATCGCCGAAAGCATCGCTGCTTCGAGGTCTTCCAGAACGGTCTCCCGGTCAATGTTCTTGTCCCGGGCCAGCCCGTCCACGATTCGGAGCAGTTCCTGATTCATGTCGGTCCTACGCTACGTGTCTCTCGCCCGTCTCGGCCGACGCCGCGGAGGGCAACAAAAAAAGTGGGTCGCCGTACCCACTTTCCAAACCGCCGCCTCGCCGCAGCCATTCGCGAACCGATAGTGCCCGCCACGCCCTTACGGCGCCCGGCACCGGTCTCCCGATTCGCTCGGGACCCTCCCCGGCGGCCCCACGCTCCCGTGGCCACCACCGGACGGCGAGGCCGGATTGGGCTTACGCCACAACACCGGCTCGGATCCTGGTCAGGCTGGATGTCACACCTGTTGCTCCCGGCCTGAGCGTCTTCATCGCCGCGTCTTCCGTAACGCGATGAAAGCGGGGGGCCTCGGGCCTTCCACCGCGGGGCCCCGCTCGTCCTGAATTCTATCTAACCATAGACATACTGCGTTGTTGCGGAACCATCCACGCCGCCTGCAAACTCCTGCCGCCACCGCCGACGACACCGCAGGTCGATCATGCCCGCAACAATCGCATGTCAAGCGAATTAGCGATTATAGAACCCCCGAATCGCAAGTCAAACAAAAATCGTGCTTGTCCGAGGCCTTCCCTTCTGGTACGAGACCCCCGGTGCACAGTCAACCGCCGATCGCGCGCCCGCGAGGCCCCCGACCATGCCCGAGCCCGACAAGACCCCGAACCTGCGCCCGGACCTGCTCGCCCTGTACCGCAAGAAGTCCCTCGATTGGCGCGCGGGGGCGCGTACGCTGCACCTCGATCTGCCCGTGGATGTCTTCAGCAGCTTCCAGGTCGACCGGGGCACACGAGCCCTGCTGCGGGCCGTCGCTGCGGCGGGGGATAAGTATCCATTTGCCATGGACTTGGGGTGCGGCTACGGGCCGATCGGTCTCTTCCTCTCGGCCGCGGAAATCGCCGAGAAAATCGACGCCCTCGACCGGGACGCCCTCGCCGTGGCGTTCTGCCGACACAACGCCGCCGTCAACGGGCTCGACCAGGTCGCGGCCCGCGCGGCGATCGCCTACGAAGCGCCGAAGCCCGGCGCGGTTGACGCCGTGCTCACCAATCTACCTGCCAAGGCCGGACCCGCCGTCCACCGCCTGATCCTGCTGGGCGCCGATTCCGTCCTTCGGCCGGGGGGGGACGTGTGGCTTGTTGTCGTCAGTACGCTGGCCGGCCGCATCGACGAGATCCTCGCAGACCCGGCCGTGGAAGTGCTCCAACGAACGCCCCGGGGGGAGCACACCGTCTACCGCTACAGATTCCGGCACCGCCCCGAGGTACCGCAAGCCCCGTATCTTCGGGACAAGAGCACGTTCACGTGGAAGGGCGAGGCCTACACGGTCACGGCGTTGCACGGCTTGAGGGAGTTCGACACGCGAAGCTGGGTCACGGACCTGGTGCTGGACGTGTTTCGGCAGCAAGCCCGGCGGCGCGGTGTGCGGCACCTCGTGGCGTGCCATCCCCAGCAAGGGCACGCGCCGCTGCTGGCCCGCCGCCTTGCCCCCTCGGTGGAGGAGATCACGTTGATCTCGCGCGACCGGATCGCGCTGCGCGCCTCCCGGGCCAATCTGGAGGCCGACGGGTTCACGGGCCCGATCCACGGGGTCCACTCGGCGGACTTCCAGCTTGCCGGCGGGCCGCGCGGTGATGCCGCCATCGCCGTGCTGAACGAGAAGGAAGGACTGGCCGTCAACGCCGCCAAGCTGGAGGCCCTGCTGTCCGGGGCGGTCGATGCCGCCGTCGTCGGCTGCAAGTCCTCCTTCGCCGCCCGCCTGGTGCGAGAGCTCCGCGATCGCGGCCTGCGCTCGTCGGCCCCGCGCAAGCGGAAGGCCCTCAGCGCGTTTTGCGTCCGGGGTTAGTCGTCGACGTCGAGCCGTCCCGTCAGGGGGCAGAGCTTGACGGACGCAAACGCCGTCGGTCCCATGGCCCCGCCGAGAAGGACGGTGTTCTCCGCCGCGGCGCGGGACCAGGAGCGGGGCGGCGAGCAGCGCTCGACGGCGCCCTGCCATCGCAGCAGCGGCTTGCGGTCGAGTTGGACGGCCACCCGCGCGGTCTTGCCGTCCACGAAGACGGCGATATCCACCTGGTAGGCGCGGTCGGTGGCCATGGCGGGGGCCTTGGCCGTGACCGTCTGCTCGGAGGGGATCTTCTCCGCGGGCCGGTCGCGCCAGTCCTCGTCGTCCTTGCGGTCCGGCGATCGACCCGATGGCGGGCCCGGGCGTCGGCCTCCGCCCGGAGTGCCGGGCCAACCCCGGCTGGGCCCGCGGCGCGACGTATCCCCCCGCCGACCCCCGGGACCCGTTGCGCCTTCGGTGTCCGGCTGGTCCGTCTTGGGGCCGGACGATGCCGGCTGGATCAGATACAGTGTCGCCGTCGCCCCGCCCTGCTCGGGTTTCAGCGAGAACGCCAGGTGCCTCTCGCCCACGGGGAACACCACGCCCATCCCCGGATTGCCTCTCGCCAAGCCGCCCGCCCCGAAGCGGTCGGCCCACCTCGAGAGGGCGGTCCGCACCTTGCGGTGGGAGTATCGGACCGACAAGCGGTAGTCCCCCGCGATCGTCGCGGGCACGCGGAGGTGCCCGCCCGGCATTGGCCAGACCGTCAGCCCGGAGGCCTCCATGCGCCAAACGCCGCTCTTGGTAGCCCGGTCCGGATCGACCGCGCGGAGCATCTCGGCGTAGGCCCACCACCCGGCCGTCTCGGGAAGCATGGCGATCTTCTCGATCTCCAGGTCGATCGTCCGCAGCGTCATCCGGAGGGTCATCTGCCCGGCCTCCGCGGCGCTGCGGGATTCGGTCGCGCGGACGTAGCAGTCTCGCGCCGACAGCAGCACGCCCAGCCGAGAGTACTTGCTCGACTTGGGGGCCAGGAACTCGTGCAGCCAGTGCCCCAACTCCGCCGCCCCGGCCGGGGTCAGGGCGGCCGGGCCCTTGGCGGCCAGGGGAGCATACGTCCGCCACGCGGGGGCCACGTCGTCGGTCAGCAACTTGACGGCGGCCAGCGGGTCGCGCATTTCGGCCAAGAGCAGCAGGAGCAGCGTCTCTCGTGTCGACGTGATGCTGGGATCGGTCACCAGGGCCTTGCGGCCGGTGTCGATCCGACGCGCGATGCTGTCGAAATGGGCCGCACGCTGGCGCAGAAAGGCCACCATCTCCTTCCGGGGCAGCTTGAGGCCGTAGGCGATCGGATAGGCCCGTCGGTACAGGTCGCCCGCGTCCTGCCATCGCCCGGCCTTCTCGGCCTCTTCGGCCTTGTCCAGGTAGGCCTGGAGCAGCGCCTTTCCCACGGCCGCCTTCTCCGCCGAGCCCGCGTAGCGGTACAGCAGCTCGGCCATCTCCAGCCGCTTGGCTTGCCAGGCGTCCTTCCGATCGGGCGCCTTGCGTTCCAGCAGTCCCAGGGCCTCGGTCGCCGCCTTCGCCGCCTCCGGCGTGCGGACGTCCTTCAACCCGTATTCCACCGCCTGCTCGAGCAGGGCGACCATGACGACGGGCTGGTCCTGGGCCAGCTTCGCGCCGTTCAGCAGCCGCACCGCCCGCTCGGTATCGGTGGTCGCGCCGCGGAGGACCTCCTCGAGGGGCGCCTTGGCGGCGGGCGGGATCTCGGCCCATGCCGGGGCACACACCACGACCGCACATGCCACGGACACGATTGTGCTTCTCATGACTCGCTCCCATACGTCGCCGACCCGCCCTGGGCCGCCGCTTCACTGGGAGTAACGCCTGGCCGGGCCGTCCTGTTGCATCCGTCCCGACCCGCAGCGCTCGTCTCTTGGCGAACGGGCCGGCCGCCCTCGGTGGCGAGCCGGGGCGATTCCACCGCCGTGCCGGGAACCGACAGGCGGATACCGGCCTCCCGTCGGGTCGGGGGCTGTCCTTGCCGGGACCGTGCCGCCGTGGTAATCTGGTCGCAGGCATGTGACACATCACCCGGCCGCCGTCGAGGGAACCACCATGAAGAGCCTGGCGATCGCCCTGGCTGTCGCTGTTATCCCCCCCCTTGCCCTTTTGGCCGCGGAAGATTGGCCCCAGTGGCGCGGACCCCGGCGCGACGGGACCTCCGCCGCGAGGGGCCTGGCCCGCGACTGGCGCAGCCGGCCGCCGAAGGTCCTGTGGAAAGCCAACGTCGGCACGGGGTTCGCCTCCGTGGCCGTTTCCTCCGGCCTGGCCTGCACGCTGGGCAACCGCAGCACGAACGACACGGTATACGCCTTCGATGCCGCGACGGGCAAGGTCCGGTGGAAGTACGCCTACCGCTGCGGGCTGAACCCCCTTCGTCACGAGGGCGGGCCCTACGCCACGCCCACCTTCGACGGCGGGCGCATCCACGTGCTCAGCAAGGACGGGCGGCTGCTGTGCTTCGACGCCGCCGGCGGGAAGGTCCTCTGGCAGAAGGACGTCAAGGCCCTGACCGGCTCGCCCGCGCCGAACTACGGCTTCGCCGGCTCGCCGCTGGTCTACGAGGACCTGCTGATCCTGAACGTCGGCTCGGCCGGGGCGGCGGTGGAGAAGGCAACCGGAAAGCTCGTGTGGAAGTCCCCGCCGGGCAAGCCCGGGCACGCCTCGCCGCGGGTCCTGCAGATCGACGGGGCCCCCGCCGTGGTCGTGATGTCCAAAACGCACCTGCACGTTGTTCGCCCGCGCGACGGGAAGGTGATCCGCCGGCACGACTTCGGCGGCACGGGGCGAGTCTACAAAATCCCCGACCCCGTGCTGATCGGCGAGAAGGCGTTCGTCACATGCACCTACGGTGAGCTGTGTACGCTGCTGGACCTCGCCGCCGGCCGCGCTCGACCGGTCTGGAAGTCCGACACGCTCGTGTCCAAGACGCTCAACCCCCTCTTGCTGGACGGGCACGTCATCGGGGGCCACCTGGAGACGTCCTTTCGCTGCATCGAGGCAGCGACGGGCAAGATCCGGTGGGAGCAGGACTTCGCCGGCTCGCCCCTGCGGGTCGACGGCGCGTGCCTGATCCTCACCACGGACGGCGAGCTCCTGCTGGCGGACGTGAGCCCCCAGGCCTTCAAGCGGCTCGCGCGCGCGCGAATCCTCGAAGGCCGCTGTTGGACACCGCCCGCCCTGGCCGCCGGGCGTCTCTACGCCCGCAATGCCGCCGGCGATGTCGTCTGCGTGCAGCTCCCGTTCGCCTCGACGGATCGCTGATCCCGCCCTGCGGACCGGGCGCCGGGCGAGCACTACCCCCCGGGCTTTGCCGGCACGTCGGGTTTCGTGAACTTCGGCGCGGTCCGCCTGGCCGTCCAGTGGAGGGCGTTGACGAGCAGGCGGAGGAAGGGCTCGCTCTGGAAGTCGGCGGGGCCGCCCATAGAGGTGTAGAAGACGCGCCCGCCGTTTTTCCGCGCGCGGACCCACGCGAGGGGTTGGGCGTCCTTGGCGCCCTTGCCGTTCAACAGGACGGTCACGTCGGCGGCCAGGTTGGGATTGCGGTAGAGCTTGCCCGGGCGCGTCCAGGGCTCGATCCCCTTCAGGACGGGGTGGCCGGCGGCCTTCGAGCCCAGCGTGACGGCGACGGCCTTCTCCCCGCCGCCGTGGCCCTTGTAGTCGCCGCCGAGGACCTCCTTGTCGAACGCCAGCCAGTTCTGGAACGCGTGGCTGGCCGTGCGAATGCCCACGACGGGCTTGCCCGCCTTGCACCACTTCCGGACGCGCTCCAATTGCCGGCCGGTGATCTTCGTGCGGCGGCAGAAGACAACCAGCACGTCGGCGACGTCCATCGCGTCGAGGTTGGGAAACTCCTTGACGCTGTCGGCGCCCAGCGAGAGCGTGGACGCGATCCCGTAGTGCTTCTTGAGGTAGGCCGCGAGGGCCTTCAGGGACGGCTCGGACTTGTACTCTTTGGAGCCCGACAGCATGTGGAGTTTCAGCGGCGGCGCAGGGGTCCTCGTCTCCTTCTTGTCCGCCAGGGCCGGGACGGCCGCCAGCAGGGCTCCCAGGGCCGTCGCGAGCGCGCTTCTCATGGATTCTCTCCCGGCTGTCTTCGAGGACCGTTCGCGGCCGTTCACTTGGTCTTGGCTGGACGGGCGTAGAACTTCTTCTTGTGGGCCTCGGCGAGGGCCTTGAGCTTGGCGGCGACCTCGGGGTGCTTGTCGAGGACGTTGGTCGTCTCGTATTGGTCGTTGACCATGTCGAACAGCGACAGGCCGATTTGTTTCTGCGCGTACCGGCCGGGCTTTCCGTCCTTGCCGGCCTGGACGAGGGTACGGTAGCGGTGCGGCAGGTGCAGCTTCCACCGCCCGTCGCCGCTGATGAGGCCCTCGAACGATCGCCCCGTCGAGAACGGGTAATACGCGTTCGGGTTGGTCGCACCGGGCTTGTTGACGATCAGGTCCCAGACGTTCTTGCCGTTGACGCCCGCCGCGGGCGGCTTCGCGCCGGCCAGGTGCGCCAGCGTCGGCATCACGTCGACCGTGCCCAGCATCTTCTCCGAGGCCGTCCCGGGCTTGATCCGCCCCGGGAACTTCATGATGCACGCGCTGCGGATGCCGCCGTCGAAGCCGGTTCCCTTGGCCTCGCGGTAGGGCGTGGAGCCCGCGTGGTTGCCGTAGGACACCCACGGCCCGTTGTCCGACGAGAAGATCACCAGCGTGTTGTCCGCGACGCCGGCGTCCTTGAGCGCCTGGTTGATCTGCCCGACGGACCAGTCGATCTCCATCATGACGTCGCCGTACAGCCCCGCCCCGGACTTGCCCCGGAACTTATCGCTGCAGAAGATCGGCACGTGGGGCATGCTGTGGGGGACGTAGAGGAAGAACGGCTTGTCCTTGTGCCGCTGGATGAAGCTCACCGCGTGCTCGGTGTACCAGGTGGTCAGGTGGGTCTGGTGTTCCTTGGTCACGTCCGGGATGGTGATCTTCCCGTTGTCCCAGAACTGGAGGGGCCACTTGTCGAAGTGGCGCGTGCCCGGGTGGAACCGCCACATGTCGTTGGAGTACATCAGCCCGCACGATTCGTCGAACCCGCGCGCCGGCGGGCGCGTCTCCGGCTGGTCCCCGCAGTGCCACTTGCCGAACACCCCCGTCGTGTAGCCCTTCGTCTTGAGGACCTCGCCGATCGTCTTCCACTTCGGGTCCAGCCCGCGGGCTCGCGGGCCGTGGGCGCCGAAGATCTTCGTCCGCCCCGGCCAGCAGCCCGTCAGCAGCGCCGCCCGGGATGCCGAGCAGACCGCCTGCGGGACGTGGAAGTTGCGGAAGCAGCAGCCCTCCGACGCCAACTGCCGGACGTTCGGCGTGTCGTATTTCGGCTTGCCGAACGGCTTGAAGTCCGCCCAACCCGAATCGTCCAGGAAGACGATCACGAAGTTCGGCGGGCGCTTCGAGCCCGGTTCGGCGGTCGCGCGGCGCGTGACCGCCGCGGCCGCGGTCAGCCCGGCCAGCCGAAGAAAGCGCCTGCGGGACAGCCGGCCCGTTGAGACGGTGGGTGTGGGGACGGATCGCGTGGTCATTTGCGTTTTCCTTTCTTCCCGGCGGCTTTGGCCACGGGGTTCGCCGTGTCCTTGAACTCCTTGCGCAGCGCATCGAGCCGCCGCTTCAACTGCCCGATCACGGGCTTGTACTTCCGATCGTCATAGCGGTTGACCAGCTCGTGCGGGTCGGCCCCTAGGTCGTACAGCTCCCAGCACTGCTCCGGGGCCCTGCCGGCGCGGACGAGCCCATAGTAGAAGATCAGCTTGTGGTCGCGCGTGCGGATGCCGTAGTGGCTGGGCCGCTGGGGCTGGTGCGTCCAGTAGTGGTAGTACATCGCGTCGCGCCAGTCACCCGGCGTCCGGCCGCGAAGGTTCGCCCGGAAGCTCCGGCCCTGCATGGCGGAGGGGGGCTGCGTGCCGGCGTAGTCCAGCAGCAGCTCGGCGAAGTCCACGTTCAGGACGATGTCCTCCAACACCGTGCCGGGCTTGACCTCCCGCGGGTAGCGCAGGACGAACGGCATGCGGAGCGATTCCTCCAGCATCAGCCGCTTGTCGAAGAGGTTGTGCTCGCCGAGGAAGTAGCCCTGGTCGGACGTGTAGATCACGACCGTGTCCTTGGCGATCCCCGCGGCGTCGAGGTGCTTCAGCAGCCGCCCGACGTTGTCGTCGATCCCCGCCACGCCGCGGAGGACGTCCTTGACGAACTTCTGGTACGTCGCGCGCCGGGCGGCGTCCGTGTCCTTGCCCCGGATGTCCAGTGCCGGCGGGGCGTAGCGCTTGGGGTTCTTCGTGAAGCGCCCGGCCAACAGCTCCAGCGGCCAGCCGGGAATCCGCGTGTCCTTCGGGCCCGTGGGGCCCAGCAGGTCGGCCGGCTCGGGCAGGTCCACGTCCGCGTAGAGGGTGCGGTAGCGGTCGTGGCTGTAGTACGGCTCGTGGACAGCCTTGAAGTGGCACATCAGGCAGAACGGCTTGCCGGACCCCCTGCGGGCCGTCAGCCACTTCAACGCCACGTCCGTGATGACGTCCGTCGAGTGGCCCTTGTGCTCGGCCCCGCCGGACTTCCAGTCCCTGCCCTTCTCGAACAGCACCGGGTTGTGGTATCGCCCCTGCCCGCGCAGGACGTTGTAGTAGTCGAACCCCCCCGGCTCGCCCTTCAGGTGCCACTTGCCCACGACCGCCGTCTCGTACCCCGCCCGCTGGAGGCGCTTGGCGACGTTGTCCGCGCCCGGGTCCAGCCGCCCGGCCAGCGTCGTCGCGCCGTTGACGTGACTGTACTGCCCCGTCAGGATGCTCGCCCGGCTGGGCACGCAGATCGAGTTCGTGCAGAAGCAGTTCCGCAGCAGGGCCCCCTCGGCCGCGATGCGGTCAATGTGCTTCGTCCGCGCGTACTTGCTCAGCCGCGACCCGTAGCAGCCCCACGCCTGCGACGTGTGATCGTCGGCCATGATGAACAGGATGTTCGGGGGTTTGGCAGGCTTCGCCGCAAACCCGATCCGCCCGGCCAGCCCCGCCGCCGCCGTCACGCCCGCGGCCCGGAGAAAATCCCTTCGCCCGATCACTCGTTTCCTCATGACCCGTGCCTCCTTCCGCGCCGGGAACGGATGCCCGACGCACGGCAGCGACAATCCAATCGGCCCGTCATCCCAGCTTCCACGGCTTGCGGTATTCGTAGTGCAACAGCTTGGCGGCCGCGGGACTGTTGGTGATGGTCTCGGTCTCGGCGTCCCATTCCAGGCGGAGGCCGGTCTCCAGCGAGATGTTCGCCAGCAGAGCCATCGTGGTCGAGCGGTGGCCGATCTCCACGTCGGCGTTGGGTTTCTTGCGGCTCTTGACGCAGTCGAGGAAGTTTCGCGCGTGCCGGCTGGTCAGATTGCGGTTGTTGCCCTCCGCGGGCACTTCGGCGGGTTTTATGCGCGGATCGCGGCTCTGGAACTGCCCGCCCCGCTCGGGGACCACCTCGTAGCCCCGCCCGCTGGAGTACACCGTCCCTTGCGTGCCGCGAAGCTCGATCTCCCCGCTGGCCAGGGCCGGGTTGCCCCCGGCCTCGTATTGCCCGAACAGCACCAGCCGCCCCGAGGCGAACTGGAAGGCCGCCTCCATCGTGTCCGGGATCGTCCGGTCGTCCTCGACGGCGAACTGCCCGCCCATCGCGCAGATCGACTTCGGCGCGTCCTCCCCCGTCGCCCAGCGGATCGCGTCCAGGAAATGCACGCCCCAGTTGGCCATCTGAGAGGAATACTGCTTCCACCAGCGAAACTTGTAGGGATGGATGTTGGCCTGGTACGGCCGCTTCGGCCGCGGGCCCAGCCACAGGTCCCAGTTCAGGTGGGCGGGCGGATCGCTCGGCGGGCACGTGCCGATGCCCTTGGGGAACATGTTGTTCAGCCGGTAGCACCGAGCGACGGTGACCTTGCCGATCTTCCCCGAGCCGACGAACTCCGCGAGGTTCGCGTAGAGCTGCGACGACCGCCGATGCAGCCCCACCTGCACCACCCGCCGGTTCCGCCGGGCCGCCCGGACCATGTGCCGGCCCTCCACGACCGTGACCGACAGCGGCTTCTCCACGTACACGTCCAGGCCGGCCTCGCAGGCGTCGACCGTCTGGATCGCGTGCCAGTGGTCCGGCGTGGCGATCACGACGGCGTCCAGGCCCTTGTGCTCGTAGAGCTTGCGGAAATCGCCGAAGACCGCCACCTTGCCGCCCGCCTTCTTCACCGCCGCGGCGAGAATCTGCTCGTCCACGTCGCACAACGCGGCGACCTCCGCGTCGGCGTGCTCCTGGAAGCCCTGCATCACCTGGCAGCCCCGGTTCGCCACGCCCACAAACCCCACGCGGACCCGCTCGTTCGCGCCCAGCACGCGGGACGCGGACACGGCCGTCATCCCCACCGCCGCCGCCCCGGCCTTCGCAAACGTTCGACGCGTCATCTTCTTCGCCGGCATATCGGACCTCCCAAAGCCACGGACCATCGCGCCACCAAGTCGCGCCGCCAGAACAACTCCTGGACGAGTAAACCCATGCCCGACCAAATGGGCAAGCGAAAGAAAAGCAGAAAAGGGGCGTAGGGGTAGGGGCGAAGGGGCTTCGTTCAATCGAGGGTAACAGCCGCGGGGATGTGACGGGACAGGAACACCGACACCTGCCGATGAGGGAAGTGTCCGAACTTCCGCCGTTCATCGAAAGGAGTCGGCGCTGTGGTTGCTCCCCTCATCGGCACGTCGGCGTCGAACGCTCAACGCTCTTCTCCGCGATCATCGGCCGCCGTCCAGCTTGGGCCGGCGGAACGGGCCGACCTGTCGGTCCAGGCCCTGGCCGGTGCTCACGGGGAAGGTGGACAACTGCGTGGTGGGCGTTCATGTGTCCTATGTCGTGGGGGACTTCCAGTCCCTCCTGGACAGCGACCTGTTTCTCCCGAAGCAATGGGCCGACGACCCGCAGCGTCGCGCGGAGGCGAAGATCCCCGACCACGTGGTGTTTCGCACCAAGCCGCAGATCGCCCTGGATCAGGTGCGTCGCGCGTTGGGCAACGGGATTCGGCCATCACGCGGAACGAGTACATCACGTCGATCAAGTCGTTCACCAAGTGGGCGGTGACGTACCGGCGGATGAAGGACGACGTCCTGGCGGGATTGCGGCTGACAGAGCGGCGCGGCAGCGAACCCGCCCACCCCCGGCGCGCCTTGAGCGTTGACGAGATTGCCCGGCTGCTGGACGCGGCCGAGCGCCGACCGCTGCTGGAACTCCAGACGGTGCGCATTGGCCCGAATGCGGGCAAGCCGGTGGCGAAGGTCACCGAACGCGTCGCGGCCAAGGCCCGGCGGAAGGGCCGGGAACGCCGGCTGGTCTACATGCTGGCCGTCTGGACCGGACTACGGCGCGGAGAGATCAAGCAGTTCACATGGGGCGACATTCAGCTCGACACCGTCCCCGGCCAGATCCACCTGCGGGCGCAGACGACCAAGAGCAAGCGGGCGGACTCGCTGCCGATCCACCCGCAGCTCCGCGACGCCTTACGGGCCTGGCGGGCCGAGAACGCGCCCGTATCCAGTGACGAAGGGACGCCTGCCTACGTGGTCAGCACCGTGCCCGATATGAAATGCCTTCGTGCGGACCTCGCCCTCGCCGGCATTTTGGACAAGGACGAGGCCGGCAGGTACGTGGACTTCCACAGCTTGCGCGTTTCGCTCAGCACGATGCTCGCCGCCCACAAGGTCAGCCCTCGCGCCGCCCAGGCGCTCATGCGCCACACGGACCCCCGCCTAACCGCCGGCGTCTACACCGATGAGAAGCTGCTGCCGTTGGCGGCAGAGCTGGGGAGCGTGCCGGCGATTCCGGGCGAGCCCCGACAAGCGGAAGGGGTGCCCGACCTCCAGACGTTCGTGGCCGAGCTATCGCCCGGACAACGGCAGGCATTGCCGGCGATGCTCAGCCGTTCGCAGGCTGGTTGATTGCGAATCTCATTCCGGCTGGGCGGGTGGGTGGGCCCGGGGGCGGGGGGCTTCTGACGTGTGCCCGGCTACCTGCCGGCTTCCATTGGGTATCCATCGGTCCGCACCTCTCTGCCTGGGGTCACTTGTGCTCGAAGGCGCCGAGATCCCACTGTTTGCCCTGGGGGCGGGGGACGTTGCGGAAGTCCACGGCGATGTCGGTGTCGTACAGCCTCTTGAACTCGTCGTAGGCCGGGTGACGTGAGCTGCCGTTGATGGCAGGGCTGGCGTCAGTCAGCGTGAAGTCGCGTCGAGGCTGATCCCTGAACAACGGGTCGGCCAGGAGGCTGCCGGCCATGGCCGGCAGCGCGCCGAATGCTCCGGTGGACGCGAGCACCTTCGGCTTGCCCTGCCCCCAGCGCACAACCAGCGGCTGCCCGCCCAGCCAGAAGAGGTTGCCCTTGGCGGTGGAACGGGCGGCGACCGCGTCGCTTTCGATGTTGAGGTGGTTCTTGTGCCGTTTGCCGCGGAGGCCCACAAAGACGTTCCCCGTCACGTCGAGGCCGAAGTTCGGCTTCCAGAACTGATCGATCGCCACGTCGGCACCCACGACGGTGTTGTGGACGATGCGAAGGCGCGTCCCCCGCTTCTCCATCGCGAACGCCCGCTCCTCGATACCGTGCAGGACGTTGCCGATGATCCACGCATCCGACGTCATCTCATTGCGGATGCCGTTGGTCGAGTCCGAGATCCGGTTGAACAGCACCCACACGCGCTGCGGCCCGCCGTCGCTTCCCAGCACGATCGCGCTGCCGTCGGAGCCCACCTTCTTGCCCTTTACCTGCCGGTACCCGTAACAGGTATTCTGGCTGATGATGACGTCGGTGGCGTACTTGATGTCAATGGCGTTCTCGACATCGTCGTGGAACACGTTTCGGCCGACGTAGACGAACCGCGGCCCCCGTTCCCGCGCGCCGTGGCAGAACTGGACACCGTCCCCGGAACTGTGGTGGACGTGGTTGTCGACGAGCCACGCCTTCTCGGCGCCGTCGCCCACGTGCAGGCCGTGCCGATCGTCGGGCTCGACGTGGTTGCCGGTATGGTGAACGTAGTTGTTGAACGCGACCGCGTGGCTGCCGCCGGCGGCCACGGCCGCGCCGCCGGGGGCCTCGCTGACCTCGCAGCTTCGCAGCACAATGCAGTCCGACCGCTTCGGGGCCTCGGCGCCGTCGCGGCGCTTCCCGCCCCGCCGCTCCCCGCTGTCGCCCACGCGCAGCGACAGCCGCCGCAGATGGAGGTTCTCAACCACGAAATACGAGTCCGCCAGGACGAGCCACTTGGCCTTCGGGCCGGCCTCGATCCAGACCGCTTTCTCCGACGGCGCAGCCCGAAGGAAGACTGGGCGGTCGGCCGTGCCCTCGGCCGCTATCGTGGTGCTCGACCTCAACACGTACGGCCCGCCGTGGGCCTCCACAACGCTGCCGGCAGGGAGACGGAGCGGAAGGGTCTTTCGCGGCCTTCGCGGTGTGCCGAAAGGGTTATCCGCGTCCGTCGCCGCCGGGTCGGTATTGTCCACGTAATGCGTGTAAGGGCCATCCGTGCCCGTGCGGTAGGCTACGGACCCGGCCCCGAAATCGTTCCGGCCGTCCTGGTATGCGCGGTGGGTCTGCGTGATACCGAACGGCGGGGCGGCAATGCCGAGGGGCGGCGTCCAAGGCGCGACGGTCAGCTTCACCGACGCGGGTTCACTCGGCCGCCCGTCCGTCACGACGCGGAACGTGAAGCGGTCCTTCCCGCGGTAGCCGGCCTCCGGCAGATACCGCACCTCGGGCGGCCTGCCCAGCAGCTTCCCGTGCGTGGGCGCCGTGACGATCTCGAACGTCGCATCCACCGTCAGCCGCCGCCCGAGCCGCACGCCTTGCCCGTCGAGCCCGTCCAACAGAACGTGCCTCGGCATGTCCGGGAACACCCACACCTCCTCATCGAGCGCCTTGGGCAACACACCGCCCCACCCAGCCGACGCCCACACACTCACAACGGCCCAAACCGCTACTGGGGTCATGCCGCAACTCCCGTTGGCCCATCCTGTCCGGTACGCCAAGTCCATCTGCCCAGGGTCAGGCCCGCGAAGGCACCTTGGGGATCGCCCCCAAGCCTGACAGGCGAAGTATGCCCCCGATCCCGTTTGTGTCAAGCGCCAGTATGAGCGGCGTTTTCGGCGCTGCTCAAGGCTCGATGGGCTGGTCCGGCCTCTCCCGGCACTCGCAGCGTTGGTGCCCGAGGATGGTGGAAACGGCGTCGAGCCTCAGCCCTCCGTCCCTACAGCTTGTTAACTGACCCTTGTTGACGCACGAGATGCCGCAGCACGGTTGCAGCAGAAACGGCGGAATGCAGCGCATTTGCAGCGCCTCGCGGCACTGTCTGGCCCTTCGACTTCGCTCAGGGCAGGCAACCTGACCGCGGGTACGAATTGCGGGGCCGGGGTGGGCAGGAGGGGACGGCGCAAGCGTTGGATGGGGCGCGGCTTGAAGCGCAAGTCAAGGGCCCGGCGGCGGTTGCGGCCGGGCCTTCATCCAAAGCGGGCGATGAGATTTCGCTGCGCGGCGCCCTTCGGGCGTGAAGTCACGACGCGGCCGCTCCCGATGCTCGCCGCCACCGTGAGTTCGCACGCCGCCGGTCTACAAGCCAAGCCCCGCCGCAGAAGGACGGGGCTTGGCTTGTAAGCGGGCGATGAGATTTCGCTGCGCGGCGCCTTCGGCGTGAAGTCACGACGCGGCCGCCCGAAGACGGGCGTCCACCGTCGTGACTTCCGCTACCCATCGGCCGGATATGGCAAGAGGCCCCGCCGAGAAGCAGGGCCTCTTGCCATAAGCGGGCGATGAGATTTGAACTCACGACATTCACGTTGGCAACGAGATGGACAAGGCTATCTAACGATCGCTCAGACAAAGGCTTGTGGTGTTAGGGTAACCCGAATACAGCACGGTTGC
>Ga0272441_10003320_pt1 | contig 30732 bp, 15 predicted proteins | sample SSMProp6N_FD_193582 | JGI IMG/M metagenome (GOLD analysis project Ga0272441, IMG submission 193582) | Marine sediment archaeal communities from Little Sippewissett salt marsh, Falmouth, MA, United States - SSM-Prop-6N | ecosystem: Environmental > Aquatic > Marine > Wetlands > Sediment ... | reverse complement strand
ACCGTCCCGGAATACCGCAACGTGCCGCCCAAGGTCCTGGCCTTCTACTACCCGTGGTACGGAACCGCCGCGGGGCCGGGCGGGGCCGGCAGGAACATCCACTGGGGGCGGATCGACGCGGCCGGGAAGGACATCGAGGCCAGCACGCACTACCCGAGGCTCGGGGCGTACGACTCCCACGATCCGAACGTGATCGACCAGCACTGCCGGTGGGCCGCCCGCGCCGGGCTCGACGGCCTCGTCGTGAGCTGGTGGGGGCACGGAGACTACACCGACCGGGCCCTGCCGAAGATCCTCGCCGCCTGCCGACGACACCAACTCGCCGCCTGCGTCTACTACGAGAACGTGCCCGGGCCGGCCACGCCGAAGGCGGCGGCCGACGACATCGCCAAGCTGGTGCGGAGGTACGGCAAGCACCCGGCCTACCTGACCGCCGCGGGCCGGCCCGTCGTCTTCATCTACGGGCGGGCATTGGAGAAGCTCGGCCTGGGGGGCTGGCTCGCGGCGGCGACGCAGATCGGCCGCCGGTGTGACCCGGCGCCCGCCCTGATCGGCGACCGGCTCAGCTACGGCGCGGCGTGCGTCTTCGACGGGACGCACACGTACAACACGGCCGGGGCCCTGCGAGGCAAGGACCCGGCGGAGGCTCGGAATTGGGCCGCCGCGACGTATGCCCACTGGCTGCAGGCCCCCCGCCGAATGAGGCGGATCGCCACGCTGACGGTCATCCCGGGCTACGACGACACGAAGATCCGCAAGCCCGGCCTGGCCGTGGAACGTTATGACGGTCGGCTCTACCAAGCCCAGTGGGAGGAGGCGCTGAAGGCCGTCCCCGACTGGGTCCTGATCACCAGCTTCAACGAGTGGCACGAGGGCAGCGAGATCGAGCCGTCGGCGGAGGACGGCGAGGCCTACCTGCGTCGCACGGCCGAGTGGGCTCGTCGCTTCAAGGCCGCGCCGCGTCCCCCGGCCGCCGCGCCCGCCGGCATCGGCGCCGACGACCGCGCCCGGCTTCGCGCGAAGCTCGCGGGCATACGAATCGGCGTTCTGCCCGATGCCCAGTCGATCGTGCCCTGGTGGCTGGCGGCGGAGGTTCGTGCCGACCTCGCCGGGCTGTCGTGGCGCGATCTTGCCGAGGGCCGGCTCTCGCCGAAGGCCTACCCCGTGCTGCTGTACGCGGGCGGCGAAAGCTACCGCCGCACCGTCCGGCAGCCGGGCGACGTGGACGCCGCCCTCGAACGATACGTCCACAACGGGGGGTGGCTCGTGGCCGCCCCGTCGATGCCCTGGCCGTTCTTCTACGACGAGGACGGCAAGGTCGTGAACCGCAGCGCCCGCTTCGGCCTGACGCTCCGCATGGGCTGGCGGCAGCCGCCGGACGGTGTGAAGCTCCGCTTCGTGCAAGGCGACGAGCCCCTCGCTCACTTGCCGAAGGACCTGCCCTTTCCCCCGTTCGGCGACGTTCGGTGGAGGCCTTTCGCGGCGGCAGAGGGGCGGCAGCACACGTCGCTGCTGGCGCTCCGCGACGAGGCGGGCCGGGACCTCGGCGACGCCGCGGCCCTCGCGGACCTGCCCGGCGGCGGGGGTGTCGGGTACGTGTGGTTCGCCCTCCTCCGCACGCCGTACGCCGAGGCGCTGACGTACGACGTGCTCGACCGGCTGGCGTCGCGCCTCCGGCGGCCGTGAACGCCCCGCCTCGTAGGGCCTATATCGGCACGGCCCAGTGGCCTTCCCGGTACATACGGCCGATGAGCTTGCCCGCCTGCTCGTCGCCGACGATGCGTTCGGTGCGCCCGTTGAACGTGACCGCCCGGCCGGTGCGGGCGACGATGTTGGCCAGGTGCGCCAGTGCCGCCGAGCGATGGCCGACCTCGATCTCGGCGCGGGGCGTGCAGCCGATGCGGATTGCGTCCACGAAGTCGGCCACGTGCGGCGCGGTCCCCGCGGAGTCCTTGCGGTCCTTGACGGGCTGGTTCCGCGGTCCGAACAGCCGGTAGCCCTCGCCTTTGCTCGCCAGCATCATGCCCTTCGTGCCGTAGAACATGCAGCCGTTCTCGAAGCCTTCCTGGCCGTACGGCGACCAGATGCGCTGCTCGTAGATCAGGATTCGCCGCTGCTTGCCCCTCCCCGCCGGGGGATAGTCGAACGTCACGTAGTACGTGTCCGGGAATTCCTGATCGTCGTCGAAGAAGAGCTTCGCGGCGTGGCCGGACGCCGAGGCCGGGTGCCGGTCGTCCACGCCCAGGCCCCACCGGGCGACGTCCAACTCGTGGACGCCGTCGTTGCCGATGTCGCCCGTGCCGAACGCGTACCACCAGTGCCAGTTGTAGTGCAGACGGTTGGCCTGATACGGCACGAACGGCGCGGGACCGACCCACAGGTCGTACTCCAGCCCGGCCGGGGGTCTGCCCGGCTTGCCGTGGCCGATGTTTCGCCGCAACTGCGAGTTGACCGCCTTGGCGACGAGTACCTCGCCGATCGCCCCGTCCCGCAGGAGGCCGACGGCCTCGATGAGGCCCTCGCCGGAGCGGCTCTGCGTGCCGACCTGCACCACGCGCTTGTGTTTGCGGGCCGCTTCGACCATTAGCCGGCCCTCGCGTAGGTTGTGCGAGCAGGGCTTTTCCACGTACACGTGCTTGCCGGCCTTGCACGCCAGCACCGTTGCCGGGCCGTGCCAGTGGTCCGGCGTGGCGATCACGACGGCGTCAACCGCCTTGTCGTCCAGGATCTTCCGCAGGTCGGGCGTGGCCTTTGCGCCGGACAGGTCCTTCTCGCCTCGCGCCAGCCGCTCGCGGTCCGGGTCGCACACCCACGCCACGGCCGCATCGTCCCGGCCCGCGAAGGTCCTCGCCACCCCCCGGCCGCGCCCGCCGCAGCCGATCAGGCCCACGACGACCTTCTCATTGGCCCCTTTCGCACCAATCGCCACACGCCCCAACGCCAGCGCGCCGGCACCCGCGGCGGCGCTGCCCAGGAGCTTCCTTCGGTTCATCCTGTCCATGGTCGTCCTCTCGGTGCGCCGGGCTAAGCCGGCGAGGTGTTGTGAATGAAAGAGTCATACGTCGAAGGGTTAGCGGCCCACGACGGCCCCGAGTCATGCGTGGGCGTTCGCAAGGGCGTCGGCGAAGCGTTGACAGGGGCACGCGCAGGCCGGGTATTCAGCCGCGAAAGAGACCATCCTCCGGGGTGCCGACGCCGTCGGGAGATGCGGAAGGCAACATCCGGCGTGTCGCTATCGCGAGGCACGACGGGACCCCGCGCGGTCAGAGACCCCGTGCATGTGCGGAAACACCTCGCGCGGAACCCGGGAGGTCCCGCGTTCGCCCGTCCCGGATTACCGGGCAGGCCGCATCGGGAAGTCTTCGGACGTACGCCGCCGATGATGCACGAACGCGGGAAGTCGGATGGCCCCATAGTACCTGGGAAGCCCCCGAACAACGGGAACGGGAACCGGCTCGACCGTTGTCGCCCGGTCCCGTCCTCCGCGGAGGGGGTGGAGGGAAGGGGGCCAGCCAAGGGGAATCGACGTGCGATCCACACCGGCCGGACACAGGACCGGACTATCCCGGTGTCCCAGGTTCTCACGCCGATACGTCGGAAGGGACGCGTTATTCTCATCGTGTTCTCTTCTGTACGTCATCACCCGAGGCAAGAGCCGGATGCGGTAGTTCCGCACGTCCGGATCTGTGCGGGGGGCGGGCCGAAAGGCCCGTCCCTACCGCGCCTCGTATCAAACGGCCTGTTTATGAACACATCCCTCCGCAACGGTGCTGTGTTTCGCAGCCAGGTCCAGGAGCAGTGCCTCGATGCGGTCAACGTCGTCGATGGCGTAGAATCCCGATCCCCTCGGCATGCGGCCGCGTCGGGGCGCGCCGGGGGCCGGGAGAAACCGGATGTCGCCGCTGCCGTCGGTGCGACGCGTGACGCGACGCGTGGAGACCTCCGCGGGGCCGAGGAGGAGTCGGCGCTTCAGGACGCCCTCGACCAGGACGATCGCCCGACGGTCGGTCACGGCATAGACGGTCCGCTTGATGCTGTGCCACACCATCAGCGCCAGAAACGTCAGGAAGCCCGCGTTGCTGAGCTCGATCGCCAGGAAGAGCCCGATCTGCATCGGGTCTCCCCTGTTGCTGATGCCCACGAGGAAGGCGATCGCCGACCCGCCCATGCCGAGGGGAAATGCGAGGAGAATCGGGATCGCCCGTCGGAGGAAGAGGCTCGGGCGGGGCTGGGCGCACCAGAAGAGGCGCTCTTCCGGGCCCAACTCGACACGGAGCGACTCGGCGAGGTCGGCAGGCAAGATGACTTCGGTCGTCTCGGTCACGGCGTCGGCCTCTCGGGCGCGTCAGGTCTCCCAGTCGATCTCGGGCCAGGTGGTCCGCAAGTAGTCGTTCGCCAGGACGGCATAGTCGGCCGGCGGGACGCCTTCGACGGTGCATTCGATGACGACCCACCCTTCGTACCCCGCCGCCAGCAGCGGGGCCATCAAACGCTTCTGGTCCAGCGCGCCCTTGCCCAGGAGGGCGGCCCTGCGGTCGCTGTCGGAATCGCCCACGTGAACGTACCGCACGTGCGCGGCGTGCTTCTCGGGGATTGCGTACGGATCGGCATGGGCGAGGTACTGGTGGACGGCGTGCACGCAGAGGCCGACGTTCTCCCAGTTCAGACCCGCCGCAACGAGACGGTCCACGTCTTCGGGCGTCTCGACCTGGCATTTCCAGTGCGGGTGCATCACGGCGTCGATGCCCGCGGAGGCCGCCTCGCCGCCGAGGCGATTGGCCACTTTCGCGAACTGGGCGAAGTCGGCGTCGGTGAACTCCCGTGGCTCGTCGCCGCGCCACAAGCCGCCGTTCAGCAGCAGGAACTGCCCGCCCGCGGCGGCCAGGAATCGGCACGCGGCGGCGGCCTCGGTGAGGACCGCGTCCTCGGCCGCGGGGTCCAGGAAGTCCGGGGAGTTGAAGTACGCGCCGCTCAGCGCTATCCCCGCCTCGCCGACCAGCGCCCCGAGCCTCTCCGGATCGCCCCCGCAAGCCTCGAAGTGGTGCGCGAAGACCTCCACGCCCGCGGCACCCGTGCGGGCAACGGCGGCGAGCTTCTCCGCGAAGGGCTCGGCGCCTTTCCACATCCCGATCTGGCAGCCGATCCGCATGACACCGCTCCTTTGCGCCTCCCGCGATCGTCGGTCAAGACCGCGCTGATTGCAAGCCGCGACGAGGCCGCTTTCCGTTGGAGCGACCTCGCCCCGCGGGGTACATTCGGCGTCCGGAACGTGCCCATCTCTGTTCGTGGACGAGGGCAAACACAATGAGGCGAACCCATGTCCCTGCTGTCCCCATCCATCGATCGGCGCTCCGACTCTCAACGTCGGGCATCATTGCCCTGCGCGCTGATCCGGCCCGAACCAGCGCAGGAGGATACGGCCGAGGGCGTGTTTGCCGCGGGTGTTGGCGTGGATGGGGTCGCGCAGGAACCACGCGTGGGGCTTGGGGGAGGCGAGGACGTACTCGTCCCAGGCCTTGCGCACGTCGAAGAGCTCGACCTTCGCCTTACGGCACACCGCGGCGATGCGCTCTGGGTACTTCGAAATGACCTCGCACGCCTCGTCGAGGGGCATCCGGGCGTTATCGGCGAAGTAGATCTCGCCGGCCACGCGCGGATGAATGCAGCCGGTCAGAACGAGGATCTCGCAGTCGCTCTTGGCGCGGACCTGTGCGATCACGTCGCCGATCGCGTCGTGGTCGAACCCGTTGCTGATGCCCGCGATGGTCAACAGGTCCGGTTTGTACGGCAGGACGTACTGGGCAATCCGATTCTCATGGCGGTACCACCCGCAGCCCGTGCTGCTGCGGACGGACGTGATCCACTCCACGCGGCAGTTGGGGTACGCTCGCTCCAGCAGGACGTCGAGGCAGGCGTTTGACGTGTCGTTCGCGATGCTGTCGCCCAGGGCCACGATGCGGAGCTTCGGGCCCTTGCGGAGGCGGTGCATCGTGCGCGGCAGCAGCTTCCATCGTCCGGCGGCCGGGGTGAACTCCACCGGCGGAATAGCGGCGTAGACCCGGTCCGCCCAGGCCGCCACGGCGGGTCGGTCGATCCGCTCGACGCGGACGTCGTCGACGGCCAGCGGGTACCGCCTCGCCTGGAAGCGGATCTGCACGGTAGCGGCGCCCTCGTTCGCCCGGAAGCAGTACTCGTGCCGGGCCCATTCCCGCGAGCCTTGCAGGGCGTCGTAATGGTCCGCCTGCTGGAGCGTGCCGTCGGCGGTGTAGAAGAACGCCGCCCAATAGCCGTTGGCGGCGGCCTTCGAGCGGAACCGCAGCCGGTAATACCCCAGCGGCTCGACGGTCACGGACGGCGACTGCCAATGCCCCTTCTCCACGCGGAGGAACCGACCGGTGCTGCCCTCGGCCGCCTTCGCCCACGCACCCTGAAACTCGCCCCGGTCGGCCAAGCCGACCCACCCGGCCTTGCGGGGGTCGGCCTCGAAGTCGGCGCTCAAAAGCAGCTTGCCCGGCGAGCCCGCCATTGCCAACCCGCCCAGCAGACCCGTCGCGCACGCACAGACAATCAACTGCGATACGGACATCCAACTACTCCTGTCTCTCGATCCGAAGGCGGTTGCCGCCCTTGGTGATCTTCACGTTCTCCACCGTCAGCAGGCCCCACCGGTCGGCGGTGACCTTGCCGCGCTGAACGGCCTTGCCGTCGGCGGCGCTCGTCCAGGCGAACGTCTCGCCGGGCTTCGCCTTGAACCGCTGGAGGCGCCGCGGGGTGACGGCGGCCGTGCATTCGCCGGCCGGGGCGGCGTCCGTCAGGGCGACGGTCATCTCCCATCGGCCGGGTTCGTCGACGATATCGGCGGTTTTCCAGTACAGCCAGCGGTTGGCGTGGCCCTCGGGATCGCCGTCGTACTTGTCCCGCCGGACGCGCCCGTCGCGCCCCCTGTGCTCGGCGGGCTTGGGCAGCAGTGCCCCCGTGCCCGGGTCCTCGTCGAGGCTGCACTTCGTGAAGGCGGGCAGGGACTGGTCCGTCCGCACGTCCAGCGGCAGCGTGTTGCCGCTCGCGCCGGGCCCGGGCAGTGTGGCACGGACGCCGTGGCCGCCGAGGGCCCAGTGGAACACGTGGGGTTGGCGGGTCTCCTGGAGGGCCCGGAAGTACTCCAGCGCCTGGGGCCAGCCGATGCCGCCGTCGTCCTTGCCGTTGCCGAAGCACAGCAGCGGCACGTCGGCGGTGGGGTGGCGGCGCAGCCAGGCCGCGTCGTCGAAGCAGTCGAACGCCGTCAGGCCGTCGGCGTGCTTGAGCTTCCAGCCGACCCGTCCGTAGCACAGCTCGAACGAGCCCAGGAAGTGCGGCGTGCCGGCCGGGCGGTGGACGCCGACCCAGCCCGAGCCCCAGCTCACCAGCCCCCCGCGCCGCAGACCGTAGGCCAGCGACCCGCCCCCGCCCATGCTGTTGCCGCCCACGACCGTCCGCGTGCGGTCGATCCGCCACTGCCCGCAAACCCACTCGACGAAGGCGTCGTATCGCTTCTGCGTGTAGGACCGCACCACGCCCGCCGACCAGGGCCGCCACGTGCCCATCGCCTCGTGGTAGCCGGTCCACCAGTCGTAGGGGATCTGGTTGGTGGAGACCAGCACGCTGGTCGCCGGCGGCCGCTGATACCACCAGCCGTACCCGCCGTTGAGGTTCGCGCCCCAGCAGTGGAAGGCGAGGTAGATCGGCGCGGGCCACTTCGGCTTCTCCGGCAGGCCCACGAGGTAGTCGAACGGGCGGGAGGGCACGTTGCAGCGCGGCGGGGCCTCCCAGCGGACGTAGTAGCGCAGTTCGGGCTTGGGGCGGTAGGCGAACTTGTCGGGCGTCTCGACGCGCTGGAGGATCGGCTCGCCGGGGCCGACGGACTCCTCGACGGGGCCCACCGCGTTGCCCTTGCCGAACGTGTCCAGCGATTCGGCGCCCTCGACGGCGACCGTCACGGCGTACCAGACCTTGCCTGCCTTCGCCGGGTTGTGCGCGTAGATGCCCGTCCCCGGCGGGACCGGGTCCTTGCCGTCCTCCACAACGTATCGCATCGCGGCAGCGTCGGGCTTGGGGTAGATGCCGTGGTACTCGTCGTTCCAGCAGCTCAGCGGGGCGATCTCATCGACCAGTTCGGCCTGGCCGATTGACGCAGCGGTGATCGGCTTCGTCGAACGGTAGACGCGGTAGGTGAGTCGCGGCGCGGCGGCGAGCTTCTTCTTGAGCGCACGGACCTCCCGGGCCTTGGCTGACTCGGCCGCCAGCGGCGGGTCGTGCTCCCTGAACGTCAGGATCGTCTGCCCGCCGCGGTGGCGCGCTGTCAGGCCGCGGACGCTGGGGAGGTCGCCCTTTGTCTTACCCGCATGCGTCACCTCGAGCCGGGCGGTCTTGCCGTCCCAGCCCGGCAGGGACTTGACCTGGAGGACGAGCTTCGCGCCGCCCTTCAAGGCCACCCGAACCGCGGCGGTGGCGTCGAAGCTCCGGTAGCGCGGGGGCATCAGCGACAGGGGCGTGCCGTCGGCCGTCACCGCTACCGGCAGCAAGGCGCGTTCGTCCTGGCCGTTGAAGACGGGTCGCTTCGGTCGGAACACGGCCCGGAACACCTCGGCCCTCCCCACGGCCGACAGGTCGAACTTCACCGACTTGCCGTCGATCTTCATCGTATCGGGCCAAGTCGCGTCGCCCCCGCCAAACGTCCCCGTCGTCGCCGCGCCCGCGCCGGCGCAGAGAGGGGCAAGAGTCAGAAGAACAAGCAACTTGCGAGCAAGATCCGGATTCATGCCATCTCTCCTCTCTTCCGTTCTGTCTTTCCCGCCTCCTCTGCGGCCTCTGCAATCTCTTCGGTTGCTCCGTTCTTCGGAGCACCGGCAACTCGATGAGCCGCCGAGCGCAGATGACACAGAAGGGCGCGAGTATCTTCCTGGAACACGCCCCCCCGCCGATTGTCCCGCTGCGTCCTATCTGTCTTCCGAAGCCTGGGTGAAGGCCCGTGACGCGGACGCCCCGGAACAACAGCTCGCGGAATTCGTGGCATGAAGGCAGGCCATGGCCGCGGGAGCATCTCGTTCAGCTCAGAATCGGCATCTGCCCCCTTTGTGATTCCGCCAGCAGTCCCGGACGACCGGGCCTCTGCTCCATATCGCGACGTACAGCGGATAGACCAGCACGATGAGCGCGTCGTACCAGAAGGGCGAGCGGAACAGCCCGACTCGCGACAGCGGTACTTGCGATCCCAACGCCAGCAAGAAGCCCAACGCCAACGCCAGGGCCGAGAACCCGACGCAGGCATCGTGGACCCAGACACCCCAGTGCCGCCGCTTCAGCAGTCCGATCCCGCCGGCGATCAGGCCGACCGCGACCGCGGCCGAGGTGAGGCGCGGTATGGCTGATGCCGCGCTGGCCAACCAGTCGAACGTATACGAGAGGGTAAGTGTCCATGGGGGGGGCAGACCCGTGGTTGTTGAGAACCCGCCTGTCAGACTGTGTAAGCACACCTGGGGCACATCGACCAGCAACCCGTGAAGCACCTTTGCCCCGAGGAGCACAGACAGCGCACCGATCACCTCCGGGCCGACCGGCCCTGGCGGGCGCGTGACGTTGGGACGTGGCGGCAAAGTGCTTTTGCATGCCATCGTCCGGAGGAGGAAAAGCAACAGGAAGACGGGAACAATCGCTTCCACGACAGCGAGGGCGAACTCAATGCCAAGGAACGCATACCAGACCGAGGTTACGGGGCCCGATTGCTGAAGGTGATACTGCAACAAGGTGATCGCATCCGGTACGAACGGCGCAGTCACGACGACGATCTGGAGAGTCGCGTTCACCAGCAGGTGTCGGACGGCCCCCCGGCTGCCGTGGTACAGGCCGATGCCTGCGCCCGTCAGATATAAGGCCAGGGCGAGCCTCGCGCAAGGCAGGATGGTCCACCTGATCGTTCGCTGGGGGGCCTGTTGCCAAAAGAACGACCACCGGTAGAACACCAGTTCCAGCAGGGAGACGATTCCCACGACGGCAGCAAAGAGCCCCACGGCCTGGAGCCAGGAAGATCTCGCATCGCTCTGCGGCGGCTCGGCGCGCCGCGCGCCCCCAGCTTGTGGCGCCCCTGTGACAGTCATTGCCCGTGGCTCTCTCCGCTGATCGGCGAGCAAACCGCTCCGCCGCCGGGATCGATTGTATCACATCGGCCGGGCGAGCGGGACACTGACAGGAAGTTCGATTCCGCGTGGGCGGGAAAACAGGGGAAAACAGGGACAGATACCCCTATAGGACGTTCTGCCTCTCCCTTCTCGCCCTCCGGCCGCGTTTGTGGGGGTGAAGGACGCGGCCCAGCAGGGACTCAAGGTGCGCCACGAAGCCCGCCGATCCCCGCCGGCGTTGAGCACGTCACTCCGCCGGTTGCCCCGCTGCGTCACACCTTCCTTCCGAAGCCCTTCGTAGCCTCGCCCAAGGAGGGGCGAAGGAAGGTGATGCGGACGCCCCGGCACGACAACTCGCGCAATCCGTGGCATGAAAGCAAGCTACGGCCGCGGGACCATCCCGTCAAGCTCAAGAGTAGGTATCGGTCGCCCGTTTTCGAGACTTACAGCCCGCCCTCGCGAACGCGCCGCCATGGCTCCCGCCTTCGCCAAGGCTTCGGAGGACAGGCGGGGCTGTGGTGGGTCTCTACTGCCTTCCACGTAAGGCTCTCTCATCCTCTACCCGATGCCGATTCAGCCCGGCGCTCTGTCGATCCCCCTTGTCGACCGATGTGAGATTATGCGGCGCCGCTACTTGCGGCCCAGGGCCAGCACCTTGCCGTCGGCAGTCGAGACGTACAGGCACCCGTGCGCGGCGGCCATACCGTCCCAGACGACCGGCGGCAGGTCCCGCTCGGCCAGTTTCTTTCCGTCGTCGTCGGCGAACGCCAGCAGGCGCCCGTGCTTTCCGGCCACAAAGACCGTATCGCCCGCCAGGACCAAGGCCGCGATGCCCTGCTCGTTCAAGCCGCGGTCTGCGCCGAAGACCTCGGCGGGCGTCCACGCCCAGCCGCCCCCCCGGGTGAAGACGCCCGGTGCGGCGACGCCGAAGACCTCGATGGCCGTCCACGTGGCGTTGTTTGGGTCCTCGTGCAGGCGGAGCAGCCAGTAATCTGTGCGGCCGAGCTTTTTGGGGCGGCCGGTCTTCTTGTCTTTGACCTGGGGTACCTTGTGGCGGTGGGTGTGCCATTCGCCTTTGAATGCCACGATGCTTTCCGGCGTGAAGTCGACGCGGCAGAGGCTGCTGTGGTCATCGGTGCTTGTGAATAGGGCCCCGTCGCGAAAGGCCGCCAGAGGCCGCTTCTTTGTCAGGTAGCCATTACTTCCCTTGAACATCCGCTGTCCGTAAGTCCAGAGGCCTCGCGGCACCATGACGCCCGCCCCGCCCGTCCGGCAGAAGGCAAAGCCGTTCTTCCAGTCGCAGCCCACCTTGCCGGAGGCCGGATCGATCTGCCAGCGCCCCATCGTGATGTAGTCGGGCGCCATGCCCGCAGGCCTCGCCCCGCCCGCCGCGGGGGCCGACGGCCGACGGGCCTCGCCCACGAGAAGGTCAAAGATGTCGACATCCAAGCCCTGCCCCTTCTTCTCACGATTGTAGATGTCGGTATTGATCGGCGTGACCCACTTGACCGCCCCGGTGCCCGTGTCGAGGGCCAGGATGCGGATGCCGCCGTAGGCGCACGGGTGCCGCCCGGCCGCAACGTACGCCGTGTCGCCGACCACCAGGACGCTGCCCGCTGCGGGCCACGGCGACTCCAGTTGGCCGAAGGCGACGATGCGCTCGTCCTCCGGCGCCACGGGAAGGCGCCACGCGAGTTGGCCGTCCTTCGCACGCAGGGCGTACACGGTGCCGCTCCGCGTACCCAGCAGGCACAGCCCCCCCGCAAGGGTCGGCGGTGTGTCCACGCGGCCGTCAGCCGTAAAGGTCCACCGCATCTTGCCGGTCCGGGCATCCATCGCGACCACACGGTCGCTGTCGGGCTGCGCCACAAGGACGAGCCCCCCGGCCGCAACCGGCGGGGTGATCGGGCCGCGCACGCCGGGGTTGTTCTCTTTCCAGTCCTGCGCCAGCACGCCCCGGGGCCAGTCGCCGAGGTCGGCGGTCCAGAGGACCTCCAGGTTCGCCGGGACGGGCGTTGCTGTCGAAGCGCTTCGCCAGAGGTCGGCCCGGTAGCAGGGCCATCCGGGATCCGCGCCCGCCGCCGCTGGCGCGGCATGCCCGAACGCCGGGCCGCGCTCGACCGTAAAGTCGGCCGGTCGCAGCGTCTTTGCCGCCGGGCCCGGCAGCGGCGGCTTCGGCGCCACGGCTATGTAACTCTTGATCATCGGCCAGCACGTGCAATGCTTCGGCGCGATGTAGATGAGGCCGTTGGCCGGGACGCCCCCAACATCCAGGCTGCAGCTGTGCTTGGTGAGCGCGGTTCCCGTATTCACGCCGGTCTCCACGTCGGTCAGCTGAAGACCGCGCACGAAGAAACGCGGCGTGGCCACGGGCGGGGTACAATTGGACCCCGATTCAGTACTGTGAGTGGCCACCGTTTTGCCGGTGGCGGGGTCGAGCCCCAACCACCCCCTTTTATTGAGACTGATCCATATGGTCGAATCAATATGAAGGGCCCTGGCCTGGGCGCGGTGGGTCATGTGGGGAACGTACTCGCGCCCCCAAAGCACCTTGCCCGTGTCGGCGGCAATGCATTGAATCGCGTTGCCGCTTGGGTTCCATTCCCCTCTAATCTGCACGTGTCCCGAGAGCTCGCACACGAGGTACCCGCGGTGGTACGAGAGGCGCCGGCCCTTCTCGGCCCACGGGTGATCGGCCTCGGTCACGCGCCAGGCGGGCTTTCCGGTGGCAAGGTCGAGTTTGACGATGGCCCGCGGGCCTCCGGCCTTGCGGCGCAAGCTCAGGTGGTTGCCCGCCTTGAAGTCCTGCCCCCCCTCGTAGAAGTACACGCCGCCGTCGCCCGCCACCATGCTGGTCACCGGAATGACTGCTTTGTGCGACCACAGCAGTGTGCCGCTGGCGGCGTCGAGGGCCCGGACGATCGACGTCTTGGCATCGGTCGTCACCAGCGCGGGGCCGATCTTCAGGAACTCAACCGGCGTGCCGGCGTCCGCGTAGACCTGGATGGTCTCGCCCGTGGCGGCGTCGAGGGCCTGGAGTTTGCCCTCGTGGACCACGTAGAGCCGGTCGGCGGACGCGACCGGCAGGACGCTCCCCTTGACACCATGCCACGAGCTATCAATCCGCGAAGGCGGCGGGTCGAGTCTGCGGTTCCACAAGAGCAGGCCGTTGAACGCATCGCGGGCGATGACGCCGTGCGTGTAGAACCGCCCGCCGGCCGTGATGATATTCGAGGCGTGCACCAGCGGCCCCGCGAGCCAGCGGATGCGTTCCGCCTTCTGGACCAGTTTATCGGCGGAAACCGCATTGCCATCCGGCCCGTGGCGCGAGTGCGACCAGTCGTCCATCTCCGCCGGCCAGGGCTTGCGGCCCAGGGCCCAGTCGCTGCCCTCTTGAACCGTTTGCACATCCTCCAGCCCCGCCTTCTTGAGCACGGACTCCTGCGCCCCGCCACCCTCTGCAAGCAAGACACCCGCGGGACGCAAGACGCGAACCGTCTCGGCCAGCGGCACGTTCCGGCCCTCTTCGATCAGCACGAGGTTGACCAGGTTCTCGGCATAGGGCAGCCGCTTGCCCGACGCCCATCGATTGACTGAGATCAACCCGTAGAGGCCTGTCGAGTGGATCTGCTTGCGAGCATGCTCCACTTTGGCGGCGTCGGTGTCGAGAATCTCTACGAGAACCCGGCCGGTGCGAGCCAATTCCAAGGCAACCGTCAGATCATCCGACCCGATCTGCACGAACAAGCCGCCCGTCACGCCATGCTTCTGACAAATGCTGACGATGGGGGACCCGATTTCCTGGGAGCGGCCCACTTGGGCAAAGGTGACCAATGCAATGCTCAACGTCACGACCAACCATCGCCATTGCGGTTCCCGAGGATTGTTCCAGTTCATGGTACTCTCCTTGAACCGATATCATCCATCTACGGTGAATCCACCAAATGCATGGAGGGCGGATGTCTTCCGCCGCGGCCTCAATCATCCCAGTGCCTGTCTATGATCGCCTGGATCTTCGGGTACTTCGTGTCGGTTTCCCTGAGCTCCTCGCGGGTCTTCTTCAGCTGGACCTTCATCTCCGCAACGGTCTTTTTGTACTCCGGGTTTGAGTATTCGTTCTTCACCTCGGACGGGTCCCTGTCAAGGTCGTAGAATTCCCAGCCAACGGGTGTATTACGGCTCCCGTCCGGCTTGCATCCGTAGAAGAAGACCAACTTGTAGCGTTCGCTGCGTATTCCGAAATGGGCAGGCACGGCCAGGGCATGGGCCATGTGCATCCAGTAGCGGTAGTAAGTGACCTTCCGCCAGTCGTCCGGTTTCTTCTCGCCCCTCAGCGCTGCGGCGAAGCTGCGTCCCTGCATGTAGTCCGGTGTTTTCACGCCGGCAACTTCCAGCATCGTGGGTGCAAAGTCCGTGTTATTGATCAGCCAGCCGTTCGTTGAGCGAGCTTTGACTGCCCTCGGATAGTGAACGATGAAGGGCATACGGAACGCCTCCTCGTACATCCAGCGCTTATCCATGAGATCGTGTTCGCCCAGGAAGAACCCCTGGTCGCCCGTATACATGATCAGCGTGTTGTCGAACTCGCCGGTTTCCTCGAGGTAATCGATCAGCCGCTTCACGTTGTCGTCAACGCCCTTTACGCAGCGAAGGTAGCGCTTGAGGTACTTCTGGTAACAGGCTCTGGCGTATTCACGTTCATTGAGATCCTCGGGGATCCCGAGCCTTCTTCCCAACCGCCAGGGCGCGTGCCTTCTCTTGCCTACACCCGAACCCAACCCGCGCGATCCTACGGAACCATCCGGTGGCTTGAAGAGGTTGTCCGGCTCTGGGATCTCCACGTCTTCCAGGTAACTGTCATAGCGTTTCGCGTTCTGGAACATGTCGTGCGGTGCCTTGAAGTGGTGCATAAGGAAGAACGGCTTGCTCTTGTCCCTGCCGTTCTTCAACCATTCAAGGCTGATGTCGGTAACCGCATCGCTGCAGTGCTGGCCCTTCTTCGTGATGAGGTTATGCGGCCAGTTCCCGTCACCCCTTACACGGAAGTCCGGGTCGAAGTACTTGCCCTGGCCGGGGAGCACGCAGTAGTAATCAAAAGCAGCGGGCTCCCGCTTGAGGTGCCATTTGCCCACCATGGCGGTCTGGTACCCGGCCTTCTTCATCTCCTTAGGCAGAAACTGTCTTTCCGGTGGGATATTGCCGCCCAGGTCCAGTACACCGTTTGTCTGGGAGTACTGGCCCGTGATAATGCTGGCGCGACTCGGTGTGCAGATGGAATTGTTGCAGAACACACGGTCAAACCGCATGCCGTTTTTCGCAAGGGAATCAATGTTCGGCGTGGGGTCGAACTTCGCCAGCCGACTGCCATAGACGCCTATCGCCTGCGTGGTGTGGTCGTCGGCCATGATGAAGAGTATGTTCGGCTTCTTCCTCCCGTTCTTCCCAGATGCCCGGTGAGCGGTGAGTGATATGGCAGCCGCGCCAAGTGAGCAGGTTTTGATGAAGTGTCTTCTATTCATGTCTTTCTCCTAGTAGGGCTGTTCCACATATGGTGGCACGAATCTGTGGCAAGAGGGTAGGAGCGAAGGAAGGCGATGCGGACACCCCGACACGACAATTCGGGCAATCCGTGGCTTAAATGCACGCTACGGCCGCGGGACCGTCCCGTCAAGACTGAGACCGGCATCTATCCCTCTGTTCCTATCTCCTCTGCAGCCTCTGCGACCTCGGCAGTTACTCCGTTCTTCCTAAAGCAGCGGCAGCTCGACGGGGCGGCGGGTCTCGTAGCACTGCAGGGCGGCGAAGACGACCTCGTGGGTCTTGACGGCGTCCTCGAGGTTGCAGTGCGACTCGGTGTCGGTCAGGACGCACTCCACGAAGTGGTCGATCTGTCCCTGGAAGGGATGGTGGGTCACGTCGGCGCTGTCGGGCAGGATGGTGGGCAGCTCGACCCAGCCGGTCTGGCCGGGGTACTTGTGCGACCAGACGCGGTTGTTGCGGATCGTCCCCTTGTCGCCGAACACGTCGATCGGGAACATGTACGGCTGGATGCACTCGAAGTTGACGGCCACCTTCCCCAGCACGCCGTTGTCGAACCGAACGAGGGCCAGCTCCAGGCCGTCGTACTCCATCGGCGGGCCCTCGACCCACTCGTTGGTCAGGCAGTTGTATTGGCGCGTCGCGCCCTTTCGCCGGCCGCCCGCGTAGGCGAAGACCTCCACCGGCGTGGCGGCCTCGTGCTCGCCGGGCGCGGCGAACCAGCGGAGCGCGTCGATGGCGTGACAGCCGCCGACGAGGAACGCGCTTCGGCCGGTGTCCGCGCGGCGGGCGTCGTCCCAGCCGGTCCACCAACTCCCGCAGTAGTGTTCGTAGGCGGTCTCGACGCAGAAGACCTTGCCGACGGCGTCGTCGGCGATCATCGCCTTGATCGCCCGGAACAGCGGGTTCCACCGCAGCACGAAGCTGACGACGGTCTTGACGCCCGCGGCGCGGACGGCGTTCCGCATCGCTCGCAGCTCCTCGAGATCGTTGGCGACGGGCTTCTCGATGACGACGTGCTTGCCCGCCTCGGCGGCGGCGATCGTGTTCGCCGCGTGCAGGTGCTGCGGCGTGCAGACCGAGACGATGTCCACCCCCTCGTGGGCAAGCGCCGCGGCGTAGTCGTCGTAGCACGCCGCGTCCAAGCCCGCCTCGGCGGCCCGGGCCCGGGCCGAGGCGAGCGTCCGGCTGGAGATCGCAACGACCTCCGTATGCGGATTGGCCGCGTACGCCTGGATGTGCTGCGTGGAGACCCACCCGGCCCCGTGTACCAGTACGCCCAGCTTGGAGTCCGACATGCTTCTGTCCTTCTGGTCGTTGACCGCAGAGACGCAGAGGCGCAGAGAGAGTCAAAGAGGCGCGTCGTAGCTTCCTTCCGTCTCTGCCCTCAACTCTGCGTCTCTGCGCCTCTGCGGTTGCCTGTTCTTCCTCACACCCGCCACGGCGAGCGCATCGTGTAGCTCAACATGTCATTGGCGTCGTCGTCGCCGAGAAACCGCTCGCGCTGCGGGTCCCATCGCAGGGGCCGGGCGAGCTTGACGGCGATCCCGCCCAGCAGCGCCGTCGACGTCGCCCGGTGCGCGACCTCGGCGGGAGTGATGGTCTCGGCGCGGCTCTTGACGCAATCGATGAAGTTCCGCACGTGGCCCGGGCTGGCCTGAAGGTGCGTCTCGTTGGGGCCGAATGTCTCGCGGAGCAGCGACGCGGGCTGGGCCTTCGTGCGGGATCGCGTGAAGACCCACCCCTCCGTGCCCTCGAACCGCACGCCGTGGAGGTTCTTGCCCGTGTCCGTCATGATCAGCTTCACGCCGTTGGCGTAGGTGAACTCCAGGTCGTAGGTCAGCACCGTGTCCCAAAGCCCGTCGGTGGGGAACACGCCCCGGCCCTCGATGCGGACCGGGCCGGTGCGCTGTGTGTCCATGCCCCAGTGGGCGATGTCGATGTCGTGGACGCCGTAGCCGGCAATCCAGCCCGAGAGGCTGTAGTCGCTGACGAAGTACCACCCGGGCAGCCCGGGGTTGTGGCCCACGCGCGCGGGCGTGTACGGCGCCCACGGGGCCGGGCCCAGCCACTGGTCGTAGTCGAACCCCTCGGGCACGGGCTGCGGGGGATGGATCCCCGTCGCCCTGCCCGGCGGCGAGCCGATACGGATCGCCTTCAGCTCGCCGATCCGCCCGTTGCGGACCAGCTCGCACGCGTGTTTGACCTCCCACAGCGAATGCAGTTGCGTGCCGTGCTGGAACACCATGTCGTGCCGCCGCACGGCCTCGACGAGCGCCCGGCCCTCGGAGATCGTGTTGCTCAGCGGCTTCTCGCAGTAGATATCCTTGCCCGCCTTCGCTGCAGCGATTGCCGCCGGCACGTGCCAGTGGTCCGGGGTCGCGATGGCGACGGCGTCGATGTCGTCCCGGGCGATCAGGGCACGCAGGTCGGGATAGCTGTCGGCCGGCGAGAGCTTCAGCGCCAGCCGCATCCGCTCGCGGGAGGCGTCATGGACGTCGCAGACGGCGATGCGCTGGGCGTCTTTGCAGCCCGCCAACCCCCCGTTGATCGCACGCATCCGCCCGCCGGTTCCGATCAGGCCGACCGTGATCCGCTCGCTGGCCGGTGCCGCGCCGCACAACCCCACCGCCGACGGGCGAACGAGGTATGGGAATGCCACTGCCGACGCGGCCGCGGCTGTCGTGCGGCGGAGAAACGCACGACGCGAGAACGCACCATGTCCTGTCCGTGAACGCCTCATTTCCGCACCTTGGGCTCTCCGCCTGTGGCCTTGACGTACGCGTCCCACGCGGCGGCGAGCTGCGAGTCCGTCGCCGCATCGGGGCGGACCCACAGGCGGTACCGCAGCACGAGCGGCTTGTCCTTGGACAGGGGATACTTGCGGCCCTTCGTGGGGAAGGTCGGCTGGAGCCAGGCGATCTTCGGGTACTGCATCCACTCGCCCGGGTAATCCGGGTTGGCGGGGTGCTCCAGCGTGGCGATCGCGACGGGTTGCTTTCCGCCCGCCGGCACGCCGACGATCTGGCCGAAGTTGCGGCGGGGCGTCGCGCCGGCCGGGTCAGAGTGATGGGCGATCTTCTGACCACCGTGCAGCGTGGACCGCAGGTTCAGCCCTCCGTAAAGCGTCTGCTTGCGGCGCGCGACCGTGACCCCGTCGGCCAGGGCGGTGAAGCGGAAGTCCAGGTCGATGAACCGCCCGCCTTCCGGCCCGGCGGCGTGGGCGCGGATCGTCGCCACCTCCTTGACGATCGGCTCGGCGTCGTCCCACTTCCAGAGGCTCTCGGCTTCGATGACCGCCACCTCGGGCCCGCCCTCGGCCCGAAGGAGCCGCGACGGCCGCGCAAAGACGCCCTGGAGGGCGTGGATATCCCGCAGCCCGCCCTTGTAGTACACCTCGGGCCAGGCCCAGTACACGCCGCGATGGTGCGGGTGGTCTTCGGGATAGTCGGCCGTCAGCACCTCCCCGCGCGGGCCGTGGAGCGGGTGGATGTAGTCGCTGCGGGCCTCGGCGTACTTCCTGCCCTTCACGTTCGCCGGTACGGGCACCGTGCCGAAGCGGTACACAAGCACGGCCGCGCCGCCTTCGGCGATATGCACGCTGTCCGTCCCCTTGTCGTGACGGGCCGTCATCTCCGCCGCCGGGGCGAGGGCGACAGCCAGTGAGAGAAGAACCGCCGCTGTGGCAGCCGGGAGAAAACGAGGGGAATGTTTCATGGTTGCTCTCCATTCCGGGGCACGAAACCGCTCGGCCGGATCGGATTGTAAAGCCGTGCGCCCCCCCGCGAAAGCCCCAGGCAGCGGTCCCTTCATTCGGGCGCGTAGCCCAGGGAGGTCTGGATGGGGAAATTGCACGTGCAGCCGCTGGAGGCCTCGGGGATCAGCACCAACCCGCCGGCCGGGATGACGTTCACGAAGCACCCGGGGCGGCTGACCTTGTTCAGCGGCGCGGGCCCGCCGCCCGGCCGGAGGTCCCACATCCACGGGTTGCCCCCGCGCCAGAACAGGCAGTGCGCCGAGGCGGAGAGGTTCCCGCACCCGTGCCCGCGGCGGGAGAACTTCCAGCCGGCGACCGGCTCGCCCGTGGCCAGCTTGTATGCGGCGGGGTAGGCGTAGACCGTCTCGCCGACAATCGTCGGGTGGCGGTTCTGCTCGCCGTGGCCCCCGCCGGGCTTGTAGCCGCTGCTGTGGCTCCGCTGCCACCGGGTCGCGCCGCCTTCGGCGTCGATGCCGTACACCCAGTACCACAGCCGCTTGTCCCGGTACCGGCAGCCGCTGAGGACCAGCGTGCCGCGGGCGTAGCTGAGGTAGGCGATCAGCGCGCAGTTGGACAGGTCCGCCTTCCGCTTCCACGTGACCTTGCCTGTCGCGAGGTCCAGGGCAACCAGGTGCGTGGGACCTCCGCGGAACGTGGGCATGGGCACGCGGCCCCGCAGATCGGCCAGGGCCTCGGGGGCAGCGCTTTCCAGGAAGTACGCCCGCCCGCCGCCCAGCGCGATCGTCGTGTTCAGGATCGCCCCACTGCGGTAGGTCCATTTCACCGCGCCCGTCCGCCGGTCGAGGGCGAAGAGACAGTCGCTCAGCACGAGCTTCATGTGGTCGTACCACAGGGCCAGGTCGGCGTCGCGGCTGACCTCGGTATACGTCGACCGGGGCTTCCGGCCACTGCCGATCAGGAGGTCTCCCGATCTTGCCACGTAGCCCCAGAGGCGCTTCTGGTCGGGAACGCACTGCGGCATGGTGAACGATCGGCGCCGCTCGCCGGTGCGGACGTCGAGGCCGGTGCACTTGTCCGCGGCCACCCAGTACAGCAGCCCCTCGTCCAGGGCCATCGAGCCCGTGTCGAGGAACACGCCCAGCCGCCGCGAGTCGGGCAGGGAGGCCTTCCACAGGGCCGCGCCGTTGTGGGCGTCGACGGCGAACACCACGTCGTCGCCGGGCACGAACAGCCGGCCGTCCCTCGCCAGCGGCGGGGTGCTGCGGTGGTGGCGGTCGACCATCTCGCGCGGCCCGGGTCGGCCGAACCACTGGAGGCGCATCGTCCCGCCGACGAGGCGGTCGTTCGAGCACGCGGTGTTGCCCGGATCGCCCCAGGTGTGAGTCCATTCGCCCCCGCCCGCGGACGGGGCGATCCGGACGACGTCGCTGTCCTTCGGGCCGAGGATCGCTGCTCCACGTCCCGGCACGAGGACGCGGAGGGCCTCCTTGCGGACCGCGCCGGGGCCGGCAACCACCACGTTGAACAGCCTGTCCGCATACGGCAGCTTCGTCGGCGGAACACTGTGAACGGCCACCCGCGTGCCGTACAGGCACGCGGCGTCCAGGGCGCGACGCGACGCGGCGGCGAGCTTTTCGTCCGGCTCGACGCCGACGATTCGCCATTCCGTGCGACGGGCCAGCTCGGCCGGCAGTTCGCCGTCGCCGCTGCCGATCACCAGGCACCAGCCGCGGCGGAAGCCGGCCACGTTGATGATGCGCTCGGCGGCCTCCCTGGCCCGGGAGATCGAAGTCGGGGCGGCGGGGGTTTTGGCAAGCGGCCCGGCCGGCGAGGCCGCGCCGGCGGCGAAGCAGTGGATGTGCCCCGCGTCCGTGCCGACCAGGAGCCTCCCCCTCGCGGCCGCCAGGGCGTAGGCCCGGCCCGCGACCTTCTCCGCCCAACGCTTCTCGCCGGTGCGGGTGTCGAAGGCCGCGACCTCCCCGTCGCCCCCGGCGATCTGCAGCCCGCCGGCCTCGATGCGCGCATAGGGGTAGTCCCCCCGGGCCATCGGGGCGGCGAGGGCCTTGCCCCGCCGGCGGGCCGCCGAAAGGGCCGCCCCCTTTGGGTCTCGCCCCGTGGCGGCGAGAATCTGCCCGTTGCGGAACGTCAGATAGCCCTGCACGGGCGCGTCGATCTTCCGAGACCGTACCGGCTTGCCCGTGCCCACGCTCACCGCCGCTTCGAAGACCCCCTGGAGCGGGAACAGCCCCGCGCAGAAGCGGGCCACGCCGCCTTCCACCAGCACGCCGGTACGCACGGGGAAAGTGGAGATCATCCGCTCGTTGCCGGGAATTCGCCGGTCCGGCCCGGCGCGGTGCTTCCAGACCAGCGAGCCGTCCTTCGCGGCGAGGCAGTACACGCAGCCGTCGTCGGAGCCGAAGAGCACCTTGCCCTCCGCCACGGTCGGCGCAAGGCGGATGGGGCCCTCGGCGAAGAACGTCCAGCGGACGCCGCCGGTGCGGGCGTCCAGGCAGGTGAGCTTGTCGTCGGCCGAGTTGCCGAAGAACACGTCGTCCCCGACAGTCACCGCGTGGAAGGCCCGGTCAAAGGTCACCCGCGGAGAGAGGCCGCGCTTCTCGTGCCACACGTCGTCCCGCGCCGGCGGGGGCCAGGCGGGCCGCGGCGCGTGCCGCGCGCGATGCACCCACCGCAGCCGAAGCGGCAGGGCCAGGCGATCGTGCGTCGTGCCGCTGCGGCGGTTGTCGTGCAGGTAGGTCGGCCAGTCGCGGACGGCCGGCGGGGACGGCGGCTCGACGTGGGGGAATCGCCGCTTGCGGGAGTCGAACAGCGATCGGACCTCGGCGGCCTTCAGCGCCCGGGAGTAGATGCTCACCTGCTCCAGCCGCCCGGCGAGCGTGTACAGCTCGTTGTCGTCGTGGTATGCCCCGATCGTCAGCGGGGCCTTGGGCGGGTAGAGGATCGGCCCGCGCTGGTCCCCGGACGCGGCCACGAGGCGACCGTCCACGTAGAGCTTCTGGGCCGCCCCGTCGTACGTGCCCACCACGTGGTACCAGAAGCCCGTCTCCAGCGGCCGGGGGGCCTGGAGATAGGTGAGCTTCTTGCCGTGCGCCGTCGCCACGGCGAAGCAGAAATGCCGGCCGGTGTTACCCAGCAGCCAGCCCCGCTCGTAGTTGCCGTTGTCCTGGAGGGCGCCGACGAACCCGCCCCATCGAGGCGCCTTGTTCAGCAGGACCCACGCCTCGACGGTGAGGGCCGCCGCGGGCAAGCCGGCGCCCGCGATGTTGTCGAGGACACCGATACGGTGCCCCGCCTTGGCGTTGCCGTCCAGTATTAGCGCCCGTGGAGCCTCCCTGGTGAAGCGGACGGGGCCGACGACGGCTGCGTTCAGCCCCCCCGCGACGGGCGAGAACGCCGCGCCCTGGAGGCGGTCGGACGTGAACTGCCAGCGGGCAAAGAGGGCGTCATCGCCCCCGCCTGCCGCGGAGGCAGCGGCGAAGAGAGCGAGAATGCCCGCAAAAGTCCACGCGTGTCTGCTACGCATCCTCGGCATCGCCTTCATCGTCGTCGATCTCGCTTCCGTTATCGTCCTCGCGCGGGCCGACCACGCGAGCGGCGCCTCCCAAAAGCCGGTCGCTGCCTTTGGAACGTTGAGGCACACCGTCATGAACCGGGGTCAAATCTGCGACGCCGCGGCGGGGCGGAGAAGGAGGTTGGTGATCCGCGAGACCGTGTTGCGGTACTGCGGGTCTTTGCTGATCCGCTTCCAGTCGGGGTGCTTCATGAACTTGGCCCACGCGGCCTTCTGGGCGTCCTCGTTGTCGAAACCGAGCATGTACGTCAGGTTCGGGATCTTCGTCCCGACGATCGCCTCGCCGAAGAAGATCGGGTTCATCCCGCATTTGCGGAACGTGGCCACCTCGCCGCCGGTGTTGAACATCTCGATCTTCTTCTGCCCGCGCTCGACGTTATGCGCCTCGTAGATGCGAAGCTGGAACACGCGGGTGTCCTTCTTCTCCTTCAGCGTCTCGACGGCGGGAACCGCGTCAAACGCCAGCAGCAGCGAGCTCTCGATCCGCGCGAACAGCGGGTCCTTCTTGGGCAGGTTCAGCCAGTCCTTGCCCGCCGCGACGTACTTCTCGTCGGCCAGGAGCTTCGCCGTCGTCATGACGACCGACTCGGCCGACTTGTGTGGCAGCAGGACGTACAGGTTGAGCTCGTCCTCCTTGACCGGCTGGAACACGCCGACCGGCTGAATGCCCGCCCGGTTCAGCGCCGGCACCATCGCTTGGGTGAGGAACTCGACCAGCCGCGCCCACTGGGCCTGCGACGTGCACTGGTAGAGCTTCAGCTCGAGGACCTGCTTGCTGCCGGCCGGCTTGGCGGCCGCGGAATCCGCGCGCCCCAAAGAAGCCAGCCCCGCCGCACCCGCCGCCGCCAGAAACTGCCGTCTCTTCATTGCTCTCTCCTCGTCGCGTTCGTTCGTGGGTTCTCTCCGCACTGCGATGCTGTGCGACAGTGTACCGCCTTTACTCCGCCGTGTGGACAGCGGAAGATGAGCCCGGAAAGGACATGCCCATGTCGAAACACCTCATAGCGGCGGCGGTAGCGGCGGCGATTGTCTGCTCGGCTCCGGTCCTCGCCGCCGCGGCCGATCCGATGTCGGCCTTCCAGAGCTTCTGGTCGCGGGACAAGAACGCCGTCCGCGCCGTGGTGGACGAGCCGGCCCCGCGCGGGGGCCGGCCGTCGATCCGCGTCGAGCACACGGGCGAGCGGGACTGGTGCGGAACGCTCGCCGCCCGCCCGGACGTGCGCGAGGGCGACGTGATCGAGCTGTCGGCCTGGCTGCGCTGCAGCCGGCGCGGGCGGGCGGAGATCAGCGTGATCACCTACGCGCCCGGCCGAAAGGTCATGAGCTGGATCTACGCCCCGGCCCGGGCACCGGCGGACGGGAAGTGGCACGAGGTGCGGTCGCGGATCGTCGTGCCGCGCGGCGTCGCCGCCGTCGGCCCGCGGCTGACCGGTTCCGGCCCGGCCACCGTGTGGGTGCAGGACTTCACCTGGAAGAAGGCGGGGAGCATTCGGGACCTGATCGACAAGGACCTGCCGACGGCCGTGGGCACCGTCGGCAAGCACCTGACGGTCACGCTGAACACCGCCGACGCCACGCTGGCCGTCCGGGACCATCGCACGCAGCAAACGTGGCGGCAGCGGCCCGGCGGGGAGGTCACCGTCCTGGCGGCAAAGAAGGCCGGCGGCGGGCTGGACGTCACGCTCCTTCACGCGGCGGGGGGACGCGAGCTGAACGTCACGATCCGCCCGGACGACGCGGCGGCGGAGCTGGTCGTTACGGTCGCCGGCGAGGGTCCGGTGTCCGGGTCGCTGGCCTTCCCGGGCCCGTTCGTTACGGGCAAGGGCACGTACCTCGTCGTACCGATGAACGAGGGCATCTCCTACCCCGTGGACGACGCGTCCATCCGCCCGAGGCGGCTGATCGCCTACGGCGGGCACGGCATCTGCATGGCGTTCTTCGGCGCGACCGACGGGTCGAGGGGGTACATGGGTATCCTGGAGACGGCCGACGACGCGTCCATACAGATCGGCCGGGCCGACGGCCTGCTGTGCGTCGCCCCCCTGTGGGACCCGCAGAAGGGGCGGCTGGGCTACGAGCGAAGGCTGCGGTACGCGTTCTTGGACCGAGGCGGGCACGTGGCCATGTGCAAGCGGTACCGTGCGTACGTCAAGCGGCGCGGGACGTTCAAGACGCTCGCCGAGAAGCGCAAGGCCGTCCCCGCCGTCGATCTTCTGCTCGGGGCGGTGAACGTCTGGTGCTGGGACCGCGATCCCGTCGGCATGGTCAAGGAGATGCAGGCCGCGGGGATCGACCGCATCCTCTGGTCCCACCGCGGCAGGCCCGAGACGATCCGCGCAATGAACGACCTGCCCGGCGTGCTGACCAGCCGCTACGACATCTACCAGGACGTGATGGACCCGGCCAACTTCAAGTACCTCCGCGGCGTACACGGGGACTGGCCCACCGCCGCCTGGCCCGCCGACCTGATGCGCGACGCCGCGGGCGATTGGCGACGAGGCTGGCGCGTCCGCTGCAAAGACGGGCAGATGCGCCCCTGCGGCGTGCTCTGCGACCGCCAGGCGATTCCCTACGCCGAGCGGCGCGTCGCCGCCGAGCTCAAGACCCATCCCTACCGCTGCCGGTTCATCGACACGACCACCGCCTCGTCGTGGCGCGAATGCCACGACCCCAACCACCCCATGACCCGCACCGACAGCCGCGTCTGGAAGATGAAACTGCTCGGGTTGATGTCCGAGCGGTTCAAGCTGGTGACCGGCAGCGAGACCGGCCACGACGCGGCCGTGCCGTACGTCCACTACTTCGAGGGCATGCTCTCGCTGGGCCCCTACCGCGTGCCCGACGCGGGCCGGGACATGGGGCGAATCTGGGAGGAGGTCCCCGAGCGCGTCGCGAAGTTCCAGCTCGGCCACCGCTACCGCCTGCCGCTGTGGGAGCTGGTCTACCACGACTGCGTCGTCGCCCAATGGTACTGGGGCGACTACAACAACAAGCTGCCCGCCCTGTGGCGCAAGCGCGACCTGTTCAACGCCCTCTACGGGACAGGCACGATGTTCATGTTCCGCCGCGATTCCTGGCGCAAGAACAAGCAGCGTTTCGTCGAGAGCTACAAGACGACGTGCCCCATCGCCCGCGCCGCCGCCTACGCCGAGATGACCGACCACCGCTTCCTGACGCCCGACCGAGACGTCCAGCAGACCACCTTCTCCAACGGCGTGACCGTAACCGTCAACTTCGGCGACAAGCCGTTCCGTGCAGGCCCCCTCCTGCTCGAACCCATCGGCTGCCACGTATCCCCAGAGCCATAAAGGGCTTTTGTCCCTTTCCTACATCCTCCTCATCCGCGTTGATCGGCGTTCATCTGCGGCAATACGGGCGCGCATTGTGCGTCGGGCTCACCGAGAGGAATACGGATCGGAGGCGTCGCGGAGGCCGTCGCCGAGGAAGTTGAAGCAGAGGACCGTCATCACGATCATCACCACGGGGGCCATCAGCCAGGGGTAGAAGCGTACGGCCTCGATGTCCATGCAGTCCTGGAGCATCACGCCCCAACTGACCACCGGCTCGCGCAGGCCGAGGCCCAGGAAGCTCAGGGAGGTCTCGCCGAGGATCACGCCCGGCAGGGCCAGTGTCAGCGAGACGATGATGTGGCTGGTAAAGCCGGGCAGGAGGTGGCGGAAGATGATCCGCCCGTGACCCGCGCCCAGCAGGCGAGCGGCCGTGGAGAAGTCCTCCTCCCGCAGCGCGAGGATCTTGCCGCGGACCACGCGTGCCAGGCCCGTCCAACTGAGCAGCCCGAGGGCAACGGTGATGGCGAAGTAGGTCTTCAGCGGCGACCAATCGTTGGGCACGGCCGCACCGAGCGCCAGCCACATCGGCAGGCGCGGGAAGGAGTTGATGATCTCGATGAGGCGCTGGATGAACAGGTCCACGCGCCCGGACATGTACCCGCTGACCCCGCCGATGGCCAGGCCGAGGATGAACGTCACGGCGATGCCGACCAACCCGACCGACAGCGACACGCGGGCCCCATGCAGCAGGCGGGTGAAGATATCCCGCCCGTACTTGTCGGCCCCGAGAAAGAGGAAGGGTTTGCGCTGGCCGTCGCTCGTCCAGCCGTTGGCGGCGGGGTCCGCGCCGAAGAAGTGCGTCCGGCAAGGGACCAGGCCCAGCAGGCGGTACTCGTCGCCGGTCACGAAGAAGCCCAGGCGGACCACCTTCCCGCCGTCGTGGACGTACGTCTGCCGCAGCGTGACGGGGTCGACGTGCTGCTTCAGCGCCGGCGTGTAGAAGCCGCGGGAGAAGTTGAAATGAACGGGCGTGGGGGGACAGTGGGCGTAGTCCAGGTTCTTGCGGCCGACGTCCTGCGGCGAAAAGAACCCCGCCAGCGCGGCGATCCCGTACAGACACCCCACGACGGACATCGCCACGACGGCCAGCTTGTGCTTGCGGAAGCGCCGCCAGATGAGCTGGCGCTGGCTGAGCGTCTCGGCGGTGGCGCCCTTCCCGGGGGCGGGCTGGGGGGCGGAGGGGCTCATCGGCTGCCCCCCCCGAAGCGGATCCGCGGGTCCAGCCACAGCAGCAGCAGGTCGCTGACCAGCGTGCCGAGGATGCCCAGGAGGCTGAGCACCATGAGCATCGACCCGGCCGTGTACATGTCCTGGCTGAACAGCGCGGAGATCATCAGCGGCCCGACGGTCGGCAGGGACAGGACGATGGCGACGATTGACCCGCCCGAGACCAGCCTCGGAAACAGCCCGCCGATCGTCGAGATGAACGGGTTCAGCGCCATCCGCACCGGGTACTTGAAGAGCAGCTTGACGGGCCGGACGCCCTTGGCCATCGCGGTGACGACGTAAGGCTTCTTCAACTCGTCCAGCAGGTTGGCGCGCATCACGCGGATCATCCCCGCCGTGCCCGTCACACCCATCACCACCACGGGAATCCAGATGTGCTTCAGCAGGTCCACCACCTTGCCGACGTCCCACTCGGGTTGGGCAACGTACTCCGCGGAGAACAGGCCCTCGATATCCGACACGGCCGCGAGGACCAGCGCGAGCAGGAAGCCCGGGATGCACATCCCGATGAATCCGACGAACGTGAAGACGTAGTCGCCGATCGAGTATTGGCGCACGGCCGAGTAGATGCCGATCGGGATCGCCACCGCCCACGTGAAGAGAATCGTGCCGAGGGAGATGAAGAACGTCAGCACGATGCGGTCGCCGATGATGGCGTTGATCTGCTTGTCGGTCTCCATCGACCGCCCGAGGTTGCCCTGGAGCAGCCCCTCGTCCTTCTCGTCGAAGCTGGCGAACCAGAAGACGCCCATCCACCGGCAGTACTGCTTCCAGGCGGGCTCGTCGTAGTGGTACATCTTCTTGAGGCCTTCCAGTTCGTCCTGGACCCGTGCGGAGTCCATGCCGGCCTCTTCCAGTTGGATGATCCGCGCGGTGAGGAAGTCGCCCGGCGGCAGTTGGATAATCACGAACGCGCTGATCGAAATGATCAGCAGCGTGGGGACCATGATGATCAGCCGCCGCGCGATATACGGGTGCCGCACCGCCGCCATCAGCAACAGCAGGACCACCACGCCCAGGATCATCCAGTGGATAATCGCCCCGCCGGTGCTGGTCTTGGCCTCGGCCGGCTCGAGCGTGTCCGGTTCGCGCAGGGCGGAGAGGATCGCGGCCCTCGCGCCGGGGGTGTGGGCGCGGTCGGCCTCGCTCTCGAAGAAGAACGTCTCGGGGCCCAGGTGGCTGGGCGGGGTCATCAGGTCCCCGGCCAGGGCCTTGCGCGGCACGTTGCGGAAGCCGTCCTTGACCACCGCCAGCGCCGGCGGGGCCGTCGCGATGCTGATGGACCATACGTTCTCGGCCGCGATGTCCAGCACCTCGTCGAACAGCCGCTTGCGTTCTTCGAACGTCGCAACCTGGCGGGCCTTCTCGTACAGCTTGATCGCCCGGTGCATGGGGTGGTCGGCCGGCACGGCGACCGCGCCCCACTCCTTGCCCGCATTGGGGTCGTAGTAGCCGCCGCGGAAGTACCACGTGCCCCAACGTGTCGCGTAGTACGCGCCGGCGTCGGTGGGCACGTAGAGGCGGGCCGACAGCAGGGGCATGAACTCGAAGCCCGAGTAGTAGACGTTGAGGTCGAAATCGGCGGTGTTCTTCTCCACCACGAACAGCGCCCGCGAGCGGTACCGGGGCAGGACGCGAAGGCCCACCTTCGCCCAGTCGTCGGCGATGAACTGGAGCGGCCCGAAGCCGGTGTTCTCGCAATAGTCCAGGTAGAACACCGCCTTCGTGCCGTCGGGGAACGTTCGCATTCCTTCGCCGTCGCGGCGGGCGGGGTCCCCGCCGAGGTCCTTCCACAGCGCGTCCAGAAGCCGATTGGACTCGACGAGGTCGGGGCCGACGAAGGCCGCGGCGGACTTGTCGTGGCGGTACGGGCTGCCCTTGCCCGGCGAGACTTGGGAGGGGGTGCCCTGGCCCTTGAACTCGGCCCGGATGCACTGCTCGCGGTCGATCGCCAGCGACAGCGCCTGGCGGAACCGCTTGTCGGCAAGGAGCTTTGCCTTCCACGCCGTCTCGGGCCGGCCCTCGTGTACGACGCGAATCATGTTGGGGAAGAGGACGAAGTTGCTCCGCTGGCCCGGGTACCAGTGCAGCACCTGGTAGCCGTTGAGCTTACGGCGGCTCATCAGTTCGGTGTAGTCGCGGAACCGAACGTTGCCCACCTGCATGGAGACCTTCCCGCCGGCGATCGTCTGCGGGAGCATCTTGTCGAGCTTGACGTCGATCAGCAGTTGGTCGATGTACGGGAGCTGATTGCCGTTGGCGTCGACCACGCCGTAGTACGGGTTCCGCACCAGCATGATCGGCGGGACCGTCTGGCGCTTGCGGTAGATCCAGGGGCGCAGGGACGGCAGCTCGGGGTTGTCGGCCTGGCCGACCAGGCCGTACACGGCCCGGCGCGTGCCGAGGCGATGCGTGCGCATCACCTCGTCAACCTCTGCCTCGTCGCCGATGTTGGGGTCCGGGTGAAACTGCCTCAGGTAGTGCTCCGGCGAATACAGGATGTCCCCGTGCCGCGTGAGGATCTCCGGGAACAAACCGTAGGGCTCCTCGAACGTGAACTTGACGCGGTACCTGTCCAGGCGCTCGATCGTCCCCTGCTTGCCCCCCGGGCGCATCCACGGCGGGGCCGAGCCGTTGAGCTTCTCGTTGAGGACCTCGCACTCCCAGTGGTACATGATGTCGTTGGAGTCGACCTCGTGCCCGTCGGAGTACCGCAGGCCCTTGCGCAGCGTGAGGATGAACTCCCGCCCGCCGGGCAGGGCCTCGAGGCCCTTGGCGAAGTGCGGGCGCATGGGGTAGCCCTGCGGCGACCACTGGAACAGCCCGCAGCCGGACATCATCCACTGAAAGTGGACCGTCTCCCGCGAGTTCACCCCCGCCCGAAGCCACGTCCCGCCGTACTTGCCGATCCCGTCGACGCCCTTCAGCACCGCCGGCTCGGGCCCGACGCGCTCTGCGACGGGCGGCAATTCCCCGGCCTCGACCATCTCCGCCAGCAGCGGCGACTCCCCCCGAGCGTACCACCTCGGCAGCTTGCCTTCCTCAACGAGCCGCTCGGCCGCCTCCGCCGGAACGTAGTTCTTGCCCTCGGGGTAAAACGCCCTGGCCTTGTCGCGCTCGGCCTGGGGGACATTCACGTGCACGACCACCGGGTCGTTC
>Ga0272441_10003319_pt1 | contig 30734 bp, 29 predicted proteins | sample SSMProp6N_FD_193582 | JGI IMG/M metagenome (GOLD analysis project Ga0272441, IMG submission 193582) | Marine sediment archaeal communities from Little Sippewissett salt marsh, Falmouth, MA, United States - SSM-Prop-6N | ecosystem: Environmental > Aquatic > Marine > Wetlands > Sediment ... | reverse complement strand
GGTAGTTATAGCGGAGAGGTCACACCTGTTCCCATCCCGAACACAGTAGTTAAGCTCTCTTGCGCCGATGGTACTGCAGTTTTTCTGTGGGAGAGTAGGACACTGCCGGGATTTTTTTATGGTTTTATTGTATAATAAATATATTTTGAAAATACTGTTTCTAAAAAAAATAAAATCAACTAAAAAGTATAATTATTACAAGGCAATATATTAGAAAGTGCTATAAAAAATATTATCAAGAAAAAAATATATAAAAATCATTTAAAATATCAATGGACTAAAAAGAAAATATGATTCAATATCATAAAAGGAGAAGTTATTGAATTATGAAAAAACTAACTGAAGAAATAATGGCATGGATAAAAAATGAAGTAATTAAATCACATACGCAAGGTGTTGTCTATGGATTAAGCGGAGGAATAGATTCTGCTGTTGTTGCCGTATTATGTAAAAAAATATATCCAGACAATAATTTAGCTCTAATCCTACCATGCTATAGTATTAATCAGGATATTGAAGATGCTTTAGAATTAATAAATAAATTCAAAATCGATTATAGGCTAATAGAATTAACAAAAGTTTATGATCAATTTTTGCCTTTATTATCGGAGGGTGTCGGAGATAATAATGATTATAAAAATCTCGCCCAAGCGAATATAAAACCTCGATTAAGAATGATAAGTCTGTATTATTATGCAAATTACATGAACTATCTGGTTGTAGGTACAGGAAATAAAAGCGAAATAATGGTAGGATATTCGACAAAATATGGTGATGCCGGAGCAGATATCTTTCCACTAGGAAACTTATTGAAAAATCAAGTTGTAGAATTGGCAAAATATTTAGGCGTTACAAAAAACATTATTAATAAACCACCTTCAGCGGGACTATGGATTGGTCAGACTGATGAAAAAGAAATGGGGATTTCTTATGACCAACTGGATAAATATCTTTGTGGAGAAGAAATAACCGATAAAGCAATGAAAGAAAAAATAGAACAAAGGATAAAATCAAGCAGGCATAAAAGAACACTTCCCCCAAAACCAAGTTTTTAAAACTCACAATCAATGCCATACATAAAAAATTAATTATTTAAGGTAGTTTATTCTGTAAATCATTTCAGGTTGAGATTGATAGAATATTTTTGAAAATCAGATTCAAATGGAATGACAATCTATCTATCCATCGATTTATTGAATATACCTTTTTTATGTGCTAAAATTAATGATTATCGATTCGAATTTTGCTTTTTATAAATATGTACCATAGTAAGGAGATATAAACAATGTCTGGACATTCAAAATGGAGTACAATTAAAAGAAAAAAAGGTAGAGCCGATGCTCAAAGAGGCAAATTGTTTACTAAGTTAATCAAGGTTATTACTGTGGCTGCTCGCTTTGGCGGGGGTGATCCTGAAGCTAATGCAAAGTTGAAAACAGCTATTCAACTTGCAAAAGAAAATAATATGCCTAATGAAAATATTGAAAGAGCGATCAAAAGAGGTACCGGTGAAATCGAAGGTGTTTCATATGAAGAATTACTGTATGAAGGATATGGTCCCGGAGGGGTTGCTGTTTTAGTCGATTCATTGACAGATAACAGGAACAGAACAGTGCCAGAATTAAGAAAAATATTTTCAAAAAGTGGTGGAAATTTAGGTGAAAGCGGATGTGTTGCCTGGATGTTTGATAAAAGAGGTTATTCAGTGTTTGAAAAGGATAAGGTTGAAGAGGATGTTATTTTTGATTTAGCTCTAGAGGCTGAAGCAGAAGATGTTAAAACTGATGATGAAAACATCGAAGTAATTACTCTACCTGAAAATCATGAAAGATTTAAAGAATTGATTAAAGAAAAAAACATTGAATCCGTCATTAACGAGATTACCTTACTTCCTAAAACTACCATTGATTTAGTAGGAAAAAAAGCATTACAGATGATTACTCTAATGGAACAACTGGAAGATCATGATGATGTACAGAAGGTGTATGCAAATTTTAATATTTCCGATAAAATTTTGGAAGAAATATCAGAGGGCAAAATTAAAGCATGATTATATTAGGCATTGATCCTGGCCTTGCAAATAATGGGTATGGATTAATCCGTTATGAAAATAGAAAAATAATTCCCGTTACTCATGGATGTATTACAACCGATAAGAAAAGTACTTTTTCTGATCGAATTAAGAAGATTCATCAAGAAGTAAATCAATTAATTGTTAAATATAATCCTCAAGAAGTTGCCATTGAGGATATATTTTTTAATAAAAATGCAAAGACCGCTTTTGCAATCAGCAAAGTATATGGTTCTATTGTTTTAACGGTTTCTTTGTTGGGGCTGAAATTATATGAATATACTCCTTTGCAGATAAAACAAGCTATGGTAGGAAACGGGAGAGCTGATAAATTCCAAGTTCAATCAATGGTAAAAATATTGCTTAATCTAGAAAAAATACCTCGTCCTGATCATGCCGCAGATGCATTAGCTGCAGCAATATGTCATTTGCATACCAGGTACTAATTTCTAAAGAATCCAGATATCTCGTTTTATTAAATATTCAAGAAAAAATCTTTCAAATTAATCATATAAATCATAGTTGCACTATGGTATCAAGATTACATCGAAGAGAAAAACTGGTTTTATACTATATAGTATAATTAATAAAATGATAGCGATATTTTGTCCAAGATACGGACTGATTCTTCTGTATTTCCTGGTGAAGAAAATTACATTAATCTGATGTAAAATTGTTATTTCTTAGTAAAAATCCAATATGAGGATTAGAAAATGATTTGCCTGTTATTTTTAATTGACGTACTAATCTGACAGAAAAGATTGGGTAGTAAATGATGGAATGTCATTGATTTTTCCAATAGTTATTACCGGAGGATAGTATGATTTCTTTTTTAGAAGGAAAAATAGAATCATTTGGGATCGATTATCTAATTATTGACGTGAACCATATAGGTTATTATATCCAGATACCTACCTATGCACATTTTCCGTTAAAAATTGGAGAAAATTTAAAAATACACACTTATCTGTACTTAAGAGAAGATAAGATGATGTTGTTTGGATTTCTAACCCGGAGAGAAAAAACATTTTTTGAATTACTGATAAGTACTCCTGGAGTTGGACCGAAAGTTGGTTTAAAAGTACTTTCGAAAATGACACCAGAAGCATTTAGCCAGGCAGTCCTTCATGAAGATACAGAGTCAATTACATCCATTGGTGGCATAGGGAATAAATTAGCAAAAAAAATTATTTTAGAATTAAAAGAAAAGCTAAGAAAGAATACATTGGCTGATGCCCGTGAAAAAGAAATTCATAAGTTTCAATCGTCAGATGTTAAAGATGCAATTGATGCTCTTAGAACCCTCGGTTATACTCCAAAAAAAGCAAGATTTGCGATTGAAAAGATACAAAAACAATTTAAGGAAAAATTAACCGTAGAAGAACTGATTAGGGAATCATTAAAAATTATTTAAACAAGGATATATCACTGGAAATTTTTTCCATGGGAGTCATTAAATGGAATTAAAAGAAAAGATTATTGATTTAGGGCTGAAGAATGAAGAATCTGATACTGAAATCAATTTGAGGCCAAAATTACTCAAGGACTTTATTGGCCAGGATAAAGTAAAAAAAAATCTAAATATTTATATTCGTGCTGCTCGAAAAAGATCTGAACCAATAGATCATATTCTGCTTTACGGTCCCCCAGGTCTGGGGAAGACTACCTTAGCTTATATCATATCAACTGAAATGGGAGTGAATATTAAAATGACTTCCGGACCAGTCATCGAAAGAGCTGGAGATTTAGCTGCAATACTTACAAATCTCAAAGACAATGATATTTTGTTTATCGATGAAATTCATCGTTTAAATCGATCAGTTGAAGAAATACTTTATCCTGCGATGGAAGATTTTGAATTGGATATACTTATTGGAAAAGGACCGAGTGCTCGCTCAATTCGCATTAGCTTACCGAAATTTACTCTTGTTGGAGCAACTACAAGGACAGGGCTGATTACCTCACCGCTAAGGAGTCGTTTTGGGGTCATTACCCGAATGGGATATTATGCAGAACAAGACCTTGTAAACATTGTATTAAGGTCTGCCCAAATACTTAAAGTAAAAATAGAGGGAAATGCAGCAATGGAAATAGGAAAAAGGTCTAGAGGAACACCTCGAATTGCCAACAGGCTTTTACGCCGCTTAAGGGATTATGCACAAATAAAAGGAAATGGTATCATCACTCGGGAAATTGCAGATTTTGGATTACAGATGATGGAAATCGATGATCATGGATTATGTCAAATAGATAAGAAATTACTTATGACCATTATTGAAAAATTTTCCGGAGGCCCTGTTGGATTACAGACGCTTGCAGCATCGATCAGTGAAGATGATGATACTATTTGCGATGTCTACGAACCATATCTTTTACAAAAGGGATTTATCATTAGAACTCCAAAAGGGCGATTGGTCACTGAGCTAACTTATAATTATTTTGGTAAAAAGAAGAATAGCGGTTATCAGGGAAAATTGCTTAAATAGTTACATTGTTTGCATATATTAAATTTGCATGAGCAGCCTTTATACTTTTTACGTGTTTTCCGATAAATTTCACAACTGTTAAAATATTAAAAGCAGATATAAAAATGTGGCTAATTCTTTAGGTGTCCGGGAAATAGTAACTCAAAATTATTATTAGCGAATTCATCATGTTTATCAAAGGTTGATTTTTTATTCAAATTAAAAGAGGAGTAGTAAGATTGAAAGAATTAAATAGGGAGTATTTAAAAATATTTTTTTTGTTTTTAGGAGTAATTTCATGTTTTATGTTACTATCGAAAAATGTAGCATGTGCTTCTGGTAAAATTCCTACCCTTCGAGTAGGAATTTTTTTGAATCATGATGAGGCCAACATTAGTGGGGATGGCACTTTTGAAGTATTTAATTTGAAATCAGGACAATTAATATGCCGGGAAAAAGGAAAGACCGTGAAGATGGTTTCTCATCAAAAGGGAATAAAGATATCCGAATTTGGAGTGTATTCAGGTCCGATAAAGATCATTCCTGTAGGCAATACAAAGATCAGTGTCATTATTAACGGACAGCAATATAGATATAGAGGTTGTATTGAAATTGCTCTCAGCGATCATGCAGGAAAAATAAACATGATAAACATCATTAACATTGAAGAATACCTTTACGGTGTTTTAAAAAAAGAGATTTCCCCTAAATGGCCATTCGAAGCTTTAAAATCTCAGGCAATTGCTGCAAGAACTTTTGCAATTTATAATAGAGATAAATATATTGATAAAGGGTATAATCTTGATTCCACTACAAATAGTCAAGCCTACGGGGGCGTGAATCACGAAGATTTTATGACTAACAAGGCAGTTGATGCAACATTCGGGAAAATTATCACATACAAAGGAGAACCAATAAATGCCGTTTATCACTCGGATAGTGGCGGATATACTGCAAATAGTGAAGATGTTTGGGGAAGTTACCTGCCTTATTTGAGAGGAGTAAAATCAGGATTTGAAGAACTTGTTTCGCCTTCGCATCATCATTGGGAATATACTATTAGCGAAAGCGTGCTTTTGCAAAAAATTCGTAATACCGGATTAAAGCTTGAATTAATCAGAGATATCACACTACTGAAAGACGAGAAAACCGGGAGAGTAGATAAATTGGGCTTTGACACAGGGAATGGGCAAACAGAATATATGACTGCTAAAAATTTCCGGACATTAATTGGCTTTGATATTATCAGAAGCACTCTTTTTGAATGTGATTTAACCGGTCGTAAAGTAGTTAAAAATAGTTACTCCGTTGAAAGAGTCGACGAAAAAAATATTAACAAAGAGTCATCAGTTATTGAAAAACTTGAGCAAAAAGAAGAGTGGACAATTAGGGAATTGCTTGAATTGTTAAAAGAACGGAAAAATGAGGAAACAGAGAAAGAAATTGAAATAGAAATTATTCCTGAGGAAACAGAAAAGATTTTTAAATTTTACGGAATGGGAAATGGTCATGGAGTTGGAATGTCCCAATGGGGAGCATATGGCATGGCTTTACAGGGTTATAAATACAAGGATATTTTAAGCTATTACTACCAGGGAATTGACATCATCAAGAATTACTAAATTGTAACAACTAGTAGGAGTATTATGAAATTAAACGAATATGATTATTATCTACCACAAGGATTCATAGCGCAAAAACCGATGAATCCTCGTGATCATAGCCGGTTAATGGTGCTAAACCGCCTTAAAAAAAATATTGAGCATCGAATATTCAAAGATTTACCGGAATTCCTCCAGGAAGGAGATGTATTAGTTTTAAACAATACCAAAGTTTTCCCTTCGAGATTATATGGTGTTAAAGAGCAAACAATGGGAAAAGTAGAGGTACTTTTAGTTAAATTAATGGGAGATGATTGTTGGGAAGCTTTAATAAGACCCGGAAAACGTGTTCATGTAGGTACGGGATTAATTTTTTCAGATGAACTTCATGGAATGATTCAGAAAATAAACATAGAAAAAGGTTTATATACCATAAAATTTACCTACAATGGAAATTTTAAGGAAATATTACGGAAGATTGGTCAGATGCCGACACCACCATACATCAAGAAAAAACTTGAGAGAAAAGAGGATTATCAAACAGTATATTCAGAAAATGAAGGTTCAATTGCAGCACCGACCGCAGGATTTCATTTTACCAAATCTCTTATAGAAAAAATTAAATCAAAGGGAATTGAGATTATTTTTATCATGTTGCATGTGGGAAGAGGGACTTTTGAACCAATTAGAGTCGATAAGCTGGAAGAACACAAAATGGGGATGGAATACTACTATATTTCCCCTTCAAGTGCGAAAAAAATCAATATGGCACGTCTTGAAAAAAGAAGAATTATTTCTGTTGGCACTACGACGACACGAACTCTTGAAACAGCATTTCAACGAGAAACGAAAAGTATACAAAGTGGTGCCGGATGGAGCGACATATTTGTTTATCCGGGTTATCATTTTAATGCTATTGATGTATTAATAACGAATTTTCACCTTCCAAAATCTACCCCCTTGTTGATGGCTGCCGCTTTTGCAGGAAAAGACTTTATTTTAGATTCATACCGGGAAGCAATTGATAAAGAATACAGATTTTATAGCTTTGGAGATGCAATGATAATTATATGAGTTGTTAGTGAATAGTTGAAAATAAAGAAAAGACAGCCAAACAAAATTGACCTATTTGTAAATCAACTTTGCAGCAAACAAAAAAGATAAAGAAATATTATATTCTGAACTATGATTATTGGAACTCCATTTCATGTTTATAATTGAAAATGATAAAAAAAATGATTTATTAAGGCAATAAAAGTTTAAGTCGGAAATTTGACCACTTCAAAATAAAATAAATGATTGAGAAAGGTGAAAATAATTGGCGATAAAATTTGAAATATTAGAAAAATCCAAGACAACCAAAGCCAGGTTGGGAAAATTATCAACTCCTCATGGAATCATTGACACACCTGTATTTATGCCGGTAGGAACAAAGGCTACCGTTAAAGCAATGACTCCCCTTGAATTGGAACAATTGGGAATCAATATGATTTTAAACAATTCTTACCATCTATATTTAAAACCGGGGCACAAATTAATTGCTAAAGCGGGTGGTTTGCATAAATATATGGCTTGGAATGGTTCGATATTAACCGATAGTGGGGGATTTCAAATTTTTAGTCTGGGAAAATTGAATAAAATAAGTGATGAGGGAGTATTTTTTAATTCTCATATCGATGGAAGCAAGCATTTCATTGATCCGGAAAAGGCTATGGAAATCCAGATGGCTTTAGGTTCAGATATTGCGATGGCATTTGATGAATGTTCACCCTATCCCGTAAGCAGATTAGAAGTGAAAAATGCTGCAAAAAGAACCTTAAGTTGGGCAAAAAGATGCAAAGAGGTTCACAATGATCATAAGCAGAGCCTCTTTGGTATTGTTCAGGGAGGTATGTTCAAAGATTTAAGAATTGAAAACGCTAGAAATCTGGTCGATTTGGATTTTCCAGGTTATGCCATTGGAGGTTTAAGTGTTGGGGAACCAAAACCATTGATGTATGAGATGCTTGATTATACAGTTCCTATTCTTCCTGAGAAAAAACCTAGGTATTTAATGGGAGTAGGCGCTCCACAAAGTATACTTGAGGGTGTCATTAGAGGTGTAGATATGTTTGATTGCGTTCTTCCTACGAGGAATGCGAGAAATGGCTCTCTTTTTACATCTTCGGGGAAGATTTCCATTACTAATTCAAAGTATAAAGATGACCTAAAACCTCTTGATAAGAAATGCAATTGTTACACCTGCAGAAATTTCTCCAAAGCTTATCTGCGTCATCTCTATATGTCTAAGGAAATACTAAGTTCTATTTTAGGCACAATTCATAATCTGTATTTTATGGCAGAATTAATGAGAAATATCAGAAAAGCAATAAAACAAGAAAGAATAACCGAATTTAAAGACAATTTTATATCTCATTTCCTTTTGTAATCCATTTTAGATTGTAAAAATTATTAAATTAAAAAGATATTGTTTGATGTGTGTTGATTCAAAAGATATTTGAATTAGATAATTGATGAGCAAATTCCTTCTTTAGAGATAATTTCGGGAATTGTTAATTTTAAAAACATACCAAATATTCAAATTCAGAATCACGTAATGGGGATTTTCATATTTTACAAAATAAAATGAAAATATATCCAAATTTCAAAATCAATAAGAACTTACACGATTAAAACTAATTCATTACTACAGAATGCTCTTGTAATCCCTAGATTATATAGTATGAGTGCTCTTTAAATAATTAACCTAAAGCCTTTGAAAAAAGTTATCTGAGATATTGATTAACACCATAAAAAAATAGAAAAAAATAATTTGCTAAATGCTATTAAATTTTGTATAATTAAAAGGAATTTTTGAAAATAATATGAAAGGAATGATTATAACAAATGGAAGCTCTTCAACAGTTTTTACCTTTAATTATTATATTCGGTATATTTTATTTTATACTGATTCGCCCACAGCAGCAAAAACAAAAAAAGCATAAATCTATGCTGGAAAGTTTGGAAAAAGGTGATAAGGTTATCACAATCGGTGGCTTCTACGGCATCATCAAAGAGATCAAAAAAGATTCTCTAACTCTTGAAATCGCAAAAGATGTTTTTGTAAATGCTACGCGTAATGCCATCGGCCAAAAAAGAGAAAAATAATTTATTCTGTTAAATGAAATAAATTATAAGATATTTAAAGAAAAATGATAATTAAAAGGCAGGTCTACATAAGTCCTGCCTTTCTATTTTTATATCATGGTTGTTAGAAGTATTTGAGGATATTCGTTGACAAAGAAATTATTTAAATATTATAATTAAAAAGTTGAAATAATGTTAAAAAAAAGAATTATTTTAAAAATATACTAAAATGAAAGGGAGGACTTTTTATATGAATTTTACCAAGACTGCCAGAATTGCCAGCGTTTTTATTGTAATAGCCGTTGCAGTTATTTTTGCATTTCCTCTGGATGAAAAAATAAATCTAGGATTGGATCTACAGGGAGGTTCGCATGTCATTTTAGAATGCAAAGATAGTCCCAATGCTTTAGTAGATGATGATGCCGTACAAAGAGTTTTGGAAATTATCAGAAACCGTGTTGACCAATTGGGAGTGTCAGAACCGGTTATTCAAAGACAGGGGAATAATAGAATATTGGTGCAATTACCGGGAATAGATGATCCCGAAACAGCAGTCGATCTGATAGGAAGAACAGCATTGCTGGAATTCAAAGATGCTAAAGGAAATACTTTATTGACCGGTGCACACCTGCTTAATGCAAAAGAAACTTTCGATCAATTTGGTAGGCCGATTGTCACTATTGAATTTGATAAAATAGGTGCTACTGAATTCAGCAATGCCACTTCAGGTAATGTGGGTAAAGTTTTAGCAATTACTTTGGATGATAAAGAGATTTCTGCCCCAGTTGTTCAAGAGCCAATCTTGGATGGACAAGCCAGAATTACTGGAAGTTTTTCGGTAGACAGTGCCAAACAATTAGCCCTATTATTACGTTCTGGTGCATTACCGGTAAAAGTGGAAATATTGGAAAATAGGTCGGTCGGACCAACTTTGGGAAAAGATTCAATTGATAAAGGTGTAAAAGCTGGACTGATAGGACTTCTATTGATTTTAGTTTTTATGGTTTTTTATTACAGAAAATTTGGCTTGATAGCTGACTTTTCCCTGGTAATTTGTATGTTAATTATCGTTGGAGCACTTGCCGGTTTTAAATTCACTTTAACTTTGCCCGGAATTGCAGGAATGATTCTTACGATCGGAATGGCTGTTGATGCAAATATATTGATATTTGAAAGAATTAAAGAAGAATTAAAACTCGGAAAAACTTTTCGGGCATCAATCGATGCAGGTTTTAATAAAGCATTCCGCACAATATTTGATGCAAATGTAACCACATTAATTGCTGCAATTGCTCTATTATACTTTGGGACAGGATCAATACGTGGTTTTGCTGTTACATTGAGCATTGGAATAGTAGCAAGTATGTTTACTGCGATTGTAGTTACAAAAATTATTTTAGAGTTGTTCTCTGTAAAAGCAAACTCTAAAATACTGAATTAGAAATAGGCAAGGAGGAATATTTCATGGACTTTGTAGGAAAAAGAAATTTTAATTTTATAAATAATAGAAGATTGGTCTATATGATTTCTGCATTAATTATTCTAGTAGGTATTATATCCATTATATTTCAAGGTTTCAATTATGGAATTGATTTTGCGGGTGGAACAATACTTCAAATTAAATTTGACGAGCCTGTTTCTATAGAGGAAGTTCGCAATAATCTTGGTGAGTTTAATTTGAGTTCAAGCACGATTCAAGATTTAAGTGATACTGAGTTTATCATTCGAACAGAAAAGATCGATCAGGAAAAAAGAAAGGAAATACTGTCAACATTTAGGGATAAAATAGCTGATTTGGAATTATTGCGTGTTGAAACAGTTGGTCCAGTTATTGGTGAAAATTTAAAAAAAACGGCACTATATGCCATTCTTTTCGCATTTGTTGGTATTATAATCTATATAACCGTGAGATTTGAATTTAGATATTCCATAATTTCTATTCTGGCTCTTTCTCATGATTGTTTGGTAGTATTGGGTATTTTTTCATTATTTCAAAAGGAGATAACCATTCCAATTATTGCAGCTGTTTTAACTATCGTCGGATATTCACTTAATAATACGATTGTTATTTTGGACAGATTACGGGAAAATATAAAATTTAAAACCAGAGAAAGTTTCGAAAATATTGTCAATTTAAGTATTAATCAATCTTTATCAAGAACCATAAACACTGCCCTAACAACTGTTCTTCCAGTATTAGCAATATATTTTTTTGGTGGCAGTATCCTGTCAGATTTTGCATTAGCCCTGTTTATTGGAATGGTTGCCGGAACATATTCTTCTATTTTCATCGCTTCTCCATTATTGGTTGATTGGAGAAATATATCGAAAGAAAAACATAGGCATGGACAAACAGCTAAAGAAAAAGTAAAAAAAACCAAGAGAAAAACGAAAGGAAAATAATTATAAAATAGAAAAATAGAATAATTGAGTATAATTATATTTAAAATTACCGATATATTTCGGTATCACTTTTGTAATTTTTATGATGCTTATTAAATTGAAAAATATCCTTTTGCTCATAAAGTATCCGAAAAAATCACTATTTAAAATTGAAAAAATTGTTTTACTTGCCTCTGGAAATATATAATACTAAGTATTTTACTGGATATCTTTATGGGTTTTGTTCACCGGTAATGAAAGTAAAACAGTAATTATTTATCGAGAATTTATTTTGACGAATTAAATTCTAACAAAGATCTTTTTTTGCGGTGATGAGAAATGGCAGGTTTTTTAGCTTCCGATAAAACAAATGAATTTACAAATCTGAAGAAAAAACTTTAAAAACATTGTTAGGAGTAATAAGACTATTAAGTGGAATATATACAAAGAAGATAGAATTAAACAGTCAGAATTGTCAAAAGAGTTGAATATCTCTCCGATACTAGCTAGGCTTCTGATAAATAGGGGAATGAAAGATATCCAGAAAATAAAAAGTTTTTTAAAGCCTGATATTAAAAATTTAAATAATCCTTTTCTTTTTCCGGATATGAATAAAACAATTGATAGAATTTTTGATTCTGTAAAGAAGAATGAACGAATATTGATTTATGGTGACTACGATGTTGATGGTTTAACGAGTACTGCATTGTTATTTTCTGTATTGAAAGAAATCACACCAAATATCTACTACTATATTCCCAATCGTTTTCAGGAAGGTTATGGTTTAAATGAACAAGCTATAAAAACAGCTAATGAAAATAAAATAAAATTGATTATCACTGTTGATTGTGGGATCAGTTCATATAATGAAATAAAAAAAGCAAAAGAATTTGGAATTGATGTTATCATAACAGACCATCATATTCCACAGGATAAAATCCCTGAAGCTCATGCCGTGGTGAATCCAAAATGTGACGAAAAGTATCCCTTTAAAGAATTGGCAGGAGTCGGTGTAGCTTTTAAAATCGCTCAAGCATTATATATCAATATGGAAAAAGACCAAAACGGTCTAAATCATTTGCTGGATTTTGTTGCTTTAGGATCAATTGCTGATTCAGTTCCACTGCTTAGTGAAAATCGCATATTAATCAAGCATGGATTGAACATACTGAATCAATCAAAAAAAGAGGGTTTAAGAGCCTTGATACGTGAATGCGGATTGAAGGAAGGAACTGTCAGCACTAAAGAGGTGAATTATGCTCTAGCCCCTAGGTTAAATGCGGCTGGTAGATTAGAGGATCCGATGCTGGCATTGGAATTGTTATTAACAGAGTCGAAATCCCGTGCTAAACATATTGCAAAAAAATTAAGTGAAATCAATAAAAGCCGAAGAAATATAGGGGAAAATATATTAAAAGAAGCTACAATTCAAGCAGAAATGCAGTTAAAGGAAGAAAATAACCAGGTTTTAGTAGTTTCGGCAGAACGATGGAATCAGGGAGTTATCGGAATTATTGCATCGAGATTAGTGGAGAAATATAATCGGCCGACAATTGTTGTTTCAAGGGAAGATGGAACAGGGAAAGGTTCTGGGAGGAGTGTAAGAAATTTTCATCTTTACAATGCCATAGAAGAATGCAAAGAATTGTTAGTGAGTTATGGTGGCCATAAGCATGCAGCTGGAATTGAGATTGAATCCAATAAAATATCTGATTTTAAAGCTAAGATGAATAAAATCTATCGTGATTTTATGGAAGATGAAGAAATTATTCCGGAATTGGAAATAGATTCCCCCATTGATTTAAGCGAAATTAGCTTTAGCATAATAAAAGACATAAACGTTTTGGAGCCATTTGGGAATGGTAATCCAAAACCACTCTTTTGTAGCTATAAAAGTAATATTTTACAATGGCGATTGGTTGGCGAGAAAAACGAGCATGTAAAAATAAAAGTCATTGAAAAAAATAATTTGTTTGATGGTATAGGATTTAAATTAGCCAAAATCGGCAAACCGATACTTTCAGTAAGTAATATTGTTGATCTGGCATTTCATATTGAACTAAACAAATGGAATGGTTCCGAAAATCTCCAGATGAATATCAAGGATATTAAAAGAAATTAGTATGGAGGTGCGTAAGTTGATAAATTTGAAGGATAAAATTAGAAATATTTCTGATTTTCCGGTTAAAGGTATACAGTTTAAAGATATTACCACTTTATTAAAAGACAAAAATGCTTTTAAATACAGCATTGATATGATTGTTGAACATTGTAAAAAATATGATATTGACTATATTGCAGGTATGGAAGCAAGGGGTTTTATTATTGGTGCACCCGTATCCTACCAATTGAGCGTTGGATTTTTACCTATTAGAAAACCAAATAAGCTTCCAAGCGAAGTAGAAAAGATTTCATACAAGTTGGAATATGGTGAAAATACCTTAGAAATCCACAAAGATGCGATTGTAAAAGGAGATAAGATTATGATTGTGGATGACTTACTGGCAACAGGTGGAACAACTTCAGCTGTTTTTCAATTAATTGAAAAAATGGGAGGCATAATCGTTGGTGCTTCTTTTATAATTGAACTTGCTTTTTTAGAACCACGTAAAAAAATGAAAGAATATGACATTTTTTCTCTAGTTCAATATAGTTAAACATCCCTAAAGTAATTTAAATTTGATATAATAATTCTATATTTAAATTAAAGAGTTATTAGTTTTCATTAAGTAGGTTGTAGAATGGCTGATCATTCAATTTCTAATTGTAGATCGAGTAATCAACAAGAACGTGATTTTCAAAGAATATTTGCTCAATTCTTGATTTTTTATTTCTAAAATATATTATTTTACCTCTTCCGTTTCCCGGCTATTGAAATTCACTATCATTAAATAAAGAGGGTGAAAACCATTTCTCTATTAGGATTGATCAAACAAATATTTAAAAAAATTCCCCAATACGCTCCCCATGCGGATTTAAACCTGATTAAAAAAGCTTATCGATGTGCTTCAAAATCGCATAAAGGACAAAAAAGATACTCGGGAGAGTCCTATATGCTCCATCTACTTGGAGTTGCAAAGATATTATCTGATTTGGAATTAGATACCATGACGGTTACTGCCGGAATTTTACATGATGTTGTAGAAGATACTGACCTTGAATTAGACGAGATCAGGAGCGAATTCGGTGAAGAAATTGCCATGTTAGTCAATGGTGTAACAAAATTAAGCAAAATATCTTTTAAAACCCAACAGGAGCAACAAGCAGAAAGTTTTAGAAAAATGTTTTTAGCTATGGCCGAAGATGTGCGCGTTATTTTGATAAAATTGGCTGACCGTTTAAACAATATGAGAACATTAGAATTTCTGCCTTCTTCGAAAAGAACCCGCATTTCCCGGGAAACTCTAGAGATATATGTACCGATAGCAAATCGGCTGGGTATCTCCAGGATTCAATGGGAATTGGAAGATTTATCCTTGCGTTATTTAGAACCCGTTAAGTATAGGGCTATTGTCAATAAGTTAGCTAAAAATAGACTTGAAAGAGAAAAAATCATCGATGTCATCAAAGACACTATTAGAAATGAACTTACAAAGGTGAATATCCAGGCAGAGATAAAAGGTCGACCAAAAAATATATACAGCATCTATAAAAAGATGAAAGAAGGTAAAAAGGAATTTTTTCAAATCTATGACCTGATTGCGATTAGAATCATCTGTAATTCAATAAAAGATTGTTACGCGGTATTGGGATTGCTGCATTCGCTATGGAAACCTATGCCAGGTAGGTTTAAAGATTATATTGCTATGCCAAAATCAAATATGTATCAGTCCCTGCAGACAACAGTCATCAATTCTCAGGGCGAACCTCTGGAGATTCAGATAAGGACCTGGGAGATGCATGAAACAGCAGAATATGGTATTGCTGCTCATTGGAGATATAAGGAAAAGGTTGATTTAAAAAAGGACAAGAAATTAAGCGAAAGGCTTTCCTGGTTAAGACAGATCCTAGAATGGCAAAAAGACCTTAAAGATCCAAAAGAATTTATGGAAAGTCTAAAAATAGGATTATTTCAGGACGATGTCTTTACATTTACTCCAAAAGGAGATGTTAAAATGCTTCCTTTAGGTTCTACACCTATTGATTTTGCCTATCTTGTTCATACTGATGTGGGGCATAGATGTATCGGTGCAAAGGTTAACAAAAAAATAGTGCCATTAGATTATCATTTGAAAAGTGGAGATATTGTAGAAATACTCACATCAAAAGTAAGCAGAGGACCAAGCAGAGACTGGTTACCACTGGTGAAAACTTCGGGAGCGCGGAACAAGATACGTGTATGGTTTAAAAAGGAAATGAGGGAAGAAAATATTCGCAAAGGGCGTGAAATTTTTGAAAAGGAAATGGAAAAATATCGCGTTGAATCCTCATCAGAAATTAACAAAAAATTAAAAAATATCAGCTCAGAATTGGGTTTTTCTGAAATAGATACAATGTTCGAAAATATCGGGTATGGCAAAATAACAGCATTTCAAATTCTTTCAAAGGTAATGCCTCAGGAAAAGATCCCTCAAGTAATACCAGTAACAAAAAGAAAAGAAGGAATTGATCAGGGAGTTCGTGTTCTTGGAGTCAGTAATGTTATGGTGAAATTTGCCAGATGCTGCAATCCTGTTTATGGAGATAAAATTATTGGATATATCACTCGGGGAAGTGGTGTATCTGTTCATAAAGTAGACTGCACGAATATAGGTTTTATTTCCCAGGATAAGGAGCGATTAGTAAAAGTGGAATGGATAAGGAATAAAGAAATATTTTATCCGGTAAAAATAAAGATTTCTGCCCATGATCGGGTAAATCTTATAACTGATATTATGCAGGTTTTTTCAAATTTCAAAATTTCAGTCAGTGCATTAAATGCTACAACTTCTAAAGATAAAAAAGCGAGTATTGATATCAATTTTTCGATTAATAGCCTGGAACAATTTAAGGAGATATCAAATAAACTATTAAAAATTAAGAGTATAACTGATATATTGCGAGTAAAATCATTTTAAACTACTATTTTTTTAAAAATATTATACTGGAGGTAATTTTTGAGAGCTGTTATTCAAAGGGTAAAAAAGGGTTCCGTAGAAACACACGGAAAAGAGGTTGGAAAAATAAATGAAGGTTTAGTTGTGTTATTAGGTGTCGGTCGAGATGATACACAGAAAAATGCGGAATATTTAGCAAATAAGATTGTAAATTTAAGGATATTTGAGGATGAGAATGATAAAATGAATCTTTCAGCTAAAGATATTGGTGCGGAGATATTGGTGATTTCTCAATTTACTCTTTATGGAGATTGTAGGAAAGGAAGGCGACCTAGTTTTATTACCGCGGCACTTCCAGAGAAAGCTGAAACACTCTATGATTACTTTGTAGAATATTTAAAGAGATATCATCTCAAGGTAGAAACCGGTGAATTCCAGACAATGATGCTGGTAAAAATATTTAATTATGGACCTGTAACAATTATTTTAGATAGTTAAAAGGATTTGTAATTAGTTATGTTGTATTATAAAATGACTATTATGAATTATCCCTTGAATATTTAACACGTAATATTATTATTAGGGTATAAAATATGAAACTACCTTTAGTTATTGGCCATAGAGGAGTTGTGAATATTGCTCCCGAAAATAGCCTATCAGGATTTAGTCAGGCAATTAATCTCGGTTTAGACGGTGTTGAATTGGATATTCATTTAACCAGGGATAATAAGCTTGTAGTTTTGCATGACACAAAATTAAAATTATTTTCCGGCAAGGCAAACTTTATTAAAGATTTTTCCTATCAGGAATTGAAGAGATATGACCTTTCTGAAAAATTCAGAAAAACAAGGAAAATAACCTACCAGAAATATCCTTATGAAATGATTTTTTCCATAGAGTTAAGTGTATTAAAAAGTGATTGTTTTTATCTGAATATTTATGAAAAGATATCCCAAAAAAGAATAATTTACTTTTTGCATAAGAAAGGGCAATATTTCGATAGAGTAAGACGAGTAATTTTTCCAAAAATAACGGGAGATAGGCTTGCCAGCATTGAGTTAAGGATTACAAGAGAGGAAGTATTCCATGTAAAAAATGTAAACAATCCAAATATTTCCAGAGAATCTATTCCTTTATTTGAAGATGTTTTGAATATGATCAAGGAAAAAATATTCATAAATATAGAAATAAAAGAAGGCGAAATACATTATCCTGGAATTATCTGTGCTCTCATGAATGAATTAAAGCATTATAGCCGTGATATGATCCTTATCTCTTCTTTTGATAAAAAAACCGTTATTTCCGTTAAAGAAAAATATCCGGATGTAAAAGTTAGCCTTTTGATTAATCAATTGCTATTCTATGAAAGAAATATGAGTAGATTGGATGGTGTAAATCCCTACTATGCATTAGTTAGCTATCGAAAAATTTCCAGGATATGTGCTTCGAAAAAGACTGTTTTTGTATGGACCGTCAATAATGAGGAGGATATGATACAGTATCTGTTATCAGGTGTAGATGGAATTATCACTGATTACCCGCAAGTTTTAAAAAAGCTAAAACATGCATTTCAAAAAGTTTTAAACACTATTTTTATTTAATTAAAAGATTATTCTTTGCAAGATTTACATTTATATAATATATTCATTCATAAAATAAACTAAAAATGAAAGCGAAAAGGTACCTAACAATGATTTTAAAACAATTTACAGTCGGAGAACTATTAACAAATTGTTATCTTATTGTATGTGATAAGTCTAAAAAAGCAGCGGTTATTGACCCCGGAGACGGCGAAGCTGCAGATTTAATACTGAAAATCATTAAGGAAAATAATTTTACGTTAGAATATATCATTAATACACATGGTCATAGTGACCATATCGGTGGCAATAAAAAAATTCATTTAAATACATCCTCAAAACTTCTTATACATGAACTGGATTCAGAAATGTTAACAGATTCTAAGAAAAACTTGTCTTTTTATTTAGGGAAAGAAATCTATTCTCTTCAGGCGGACCAATTCATTCTTGATGGAGACGAGGTCCTGGTTGGAGAAATGCGGATAAAGATTATTCATACACCAGGCCATTCTCCAGGAAGTGTTTGCCTCTTGATGGACAACGTTGTCTTTACTGGCGATACTCTCTTTTCACAAGGGATTGGAAGAACTGATCTTCCGGGAGGATCATATAAGGATATTATAGCATCAGTTAAGGGGAAATTATTTTTGTTAGATGATAATAAAGTAATCTACCCCGGTCATGGCCCTCAATCCACAATCGGCAAAGAATTTATTAATCAAGTAATTTGAGATTCAATTTAACCAGATCCAAAATAAATATTACAAAAATTTGATTGCAAGATGGATGGGTGTTAAGAAAAATCAAACAGACCTAAACATGTTTTTTTTCGCAAGTAAATTGTTAGTTCTACAAATAATATCAATTCTGGAGCGCCATTTTTTACCGGATAAAAAATTATTTATAGAAATAAAAGGAGAGAGTGATAATGAAATATGACCTAAAAGATATTCTATTAGCTAAAAAAGGCAAGGAAAGAATTGAATGGGCTGAGAATCAGATGCCGGTATTATCCAGTATAAAAAAACGTTTTGCTGAGCAAAAGCCTTTTAGCGGCATAAACATTGCTGCGTGTTTGCATGTAACAACTGAAACTGCAAATCTGGCAAAAACTTTGAAAGCCGGAGGAGCAAATGTATATTTATGTGCTTCAAATCCTTTAAGCACTCAAGATGATGTTGCAGCAGCTTTGGTAAAAAATGAAGGAGTATCAGTATTTGCAATCAAAGGTGAAAATAAAAATACCTATTATCAACACATTCAGAAAGTATTGGATTGTAAGCCGGTAATTACAATGGACGATGGGGCTGACCTGGTTTCTACTATACATTCACAAAGAACTGAATTGATACATCAGATTATCGGTGGCAGTGAAGAAACAACCACAGGTGTCATTCGACTCAAAAGTATGCAGAATGATCATGCCTTGAAATACCCGATTGTCGCGGTTAATGATGCCAAAACAAAATATCTTTTTGATAACCGTTACGGAACCGGCCAAAGTACACTCGATGGATTATTAAGGGCAACAAATATTTTAATCGCCGGAAAAAATTTTGTTATTTGCGGATACGGTTGGTGCTCTCGCGGTTTAGCTATGAGAGCTGATGGTATGGGTGCTCATGTTATTGTGACGGAAATTGAACCTATGAAGGCGCTTGAAGCTGTAATGGATGGATATAGGGTGATGCCGATAAAAGAAGCTGCAAAAATCGGTGATGTTTTTATAACATTAACCGGAGATATTAATGTGATTTCGAGTGAAGAATTTAAATTGATGAAAAATGGAGCTATCATTGCAAATTCAGGACATTTTAATGTTGAAATCAATGTTGCTTCCTTGAAATCAATGGCATTAAAAAAGAGAAGAATTAGGGAATTTATTGATGAATATACGATTGAGAGTGGTAAAAAACTCTATCTTTTAGCGGAAGGAAGATTGTTAAATCTAGCTGCAGCAGAAGGACACCCTGCCAGCGTGATGGATATGAGTTTTGCCAATCAGGCTTTATCAGCGGAATTTCTAATCAAGGAAGGTAAAAATCTTAAACATGAAGTGTATAAAGTGCCTGTAGAAATTGATCGTGAAATTGCACGTTTAAAATTGGATTCAATGGGAATAAAAATTGACCGGCTTACAGCGGAACAGGAAAAATACCTTTCTTCTTGGAAGATGGGAACTTAGCTGGGAATAAATTTACGATGAAATTACCTAAAAATATTCAGGGGCTCAAATGAATAGATAGCAGAATGCAATCATCTGCAATGAAGAAAAAATTAATAAAAATTTTGATAAGATTATTCATGCTCCTTTAAACGTAACTAACAATGCTCTTTATAAATATGGAGAGGACACTAGTGAATGATAAAAATTGGGAAATACAAAATGAATGAATAAATAAACTGGTAATTATAATTAGAATGAAGTATTAAAATATGTTAAAATATATTAAAGAAGGATTGCTAAACTTAATATTTCCAATCAATTGTCGGATTTGTAAAAAGCCTATTAGAGAATCCGAGGGATATTCAATATGTAAAGAGTGTATGAAGAAAATAGAACTTATAGAAGGTCCACTTTGCACAACATGCGGCAAACCTTTAATTCATTCTGATTACTTCATAAATCATGATGATAGCTTATGTTTAGATTGTAAAAAATACAACCGTTATTTTGATTTTGCTCGCTCAATCGGTGTTTTTAATCATGTTCTCAGAACAAGCATACATTTATTAAAATATTACCGGGAGAAAAAACTGGTAAAGCCATTGGGTAGATTATTAATTGAATTTATTTGCAAAAACAAATTACTTTTTCAGAAGATTGATTTTATCATCCCTGTTCCGTTACACAAAGAAAAGATAAAAGAAAGAGGTTTTAATCAGAGTTTATTATTAGCTCTGGAAATTGGAAATTATTTCAATATCCCGGTTAAACCGGACTGTTTAATCAAAGGAAAAATAACTGCGTCACAAGTAAGATTATCGAAAACGGAAAGAAGATTTAATTTAAAAAAAGCATTTTTGGTGAAAGCATCGGAAAGTTTGAAAAAAAAGAATATTTTATTAATTGACGATGTGTTTACAACCGGTTCAACTGTTTCAGAATGTTCAAAAGAATTAAAAAATGCCCAGGTCAATAATATATATGTATTGACATTGGCAAGGGGAATAATGGAATCAACGACCGTCTTTCCTTAGAGCTGTGGTTGAAAGTCGAAGCTAGTCGCAGGCAAAACGACCCACGTAAGTTAATTTCGATTAACGAGCATGGTGCGACTTTGGAGTAAGTCCTGCCTTAACCTTTTTGGTAAGTTTATAAGAGAAGGGTAGTAGTGATGATTTTAATCTGAGCGAAACTCTCAGCAGGCGAGTGTGGGGGCAAAGACCAGGTCAGTCTAAGGAGAGGCGGAAAAATTGAATGAACAAAACCGATTTATCTGATTTAAAAAATCTCTTATGATAAGAAGGATTTTTCATTTATTTAGTGTATTTAAATAACAGGTAGTACAAAATTATTAACTAGGAGGGAGAAATGAAAACGATTATCAAAGGAAGACATATAGAGATTACAGAAGCACTACGTAATTATCTAGAGAAAAAATTGGATAAATTGGACAAGCATTTTGATAATATTATGGAAGCCACGGTTGCATTGAGTGTTGAAAAGAAAAGGCAGATTGTCGAAGTTACTATGCAGGCCAGCAGGGCATTGATAAGAGCTGAAGTGGAAACGGGTGATATGTATGCATCAATCGATAAAGTCGTTGACCGTCTTGAGAGAAAAGTGCAAAAATATAAAGATAAATACCTGAAAAAAACTCATCCACATACAACAGCCGGAAAAAATGAAATTATTCAGCAGGAATCGACTCTGAAAGAAAATGTATCAAGTGAAGGCTTTAAAATTGTAAAAACAAAAAGATTTGCTGTAAAACCAATGTCTGTCGAAGAAGCAGGAATGCAGATGGACTTACTGGGACATAGTTTTTTTGTATTTGCAAATGATCAGACAAATATAGTTAACGTTATATATAAAAGAAAAGATGGAAATTTTGGATTAATCGAACCTGAATTTTAAGGAGAAAATTGTGAATTCAAATAAATTAAATTCTTTTAGAAATTACATCATACCTCGTAAATTTAATTATAAGATTGAAGAGATTGAAAAATTTTTGAAAAATTTAAATGACATTCTCTTTGCAAAGATTATTTTATCAGGTGATCAGGATATCAAAGAGATACATATCATTACCAATCATTCTTCAAATCCCAAAAAAGTGATAAGGGATATCGAATCTTTATTACTGGCAAAATATAACATTGAGGTAGATTATCGAAAAATCAGTATAGCACAGGTAAAAGATGACGTCATAGATAATGGACATATGACTGAGGATTCCATGTCTTTTCCTCGATTAAAACTATCCGATGTGAAGGTTGAAAATAAAGAAAACCACTTTGAGGTAGTGGTAGATTTAGAAAGTGAAGGCAAAATATTTACAGGAAAAATGTCAGGTTTCAATTGGGATAAAAACCACGAATATTTAGTGGCTCGAGCTGCATTAGAGGGAATTAATTCTTTTCTTGAAGGATATTTCTTTTTTCAAATTGATGAAATAAAAATAATTGGGCTGGAAAGTGAAAAAAAATTAGCCATCACCTCAATTGACTTGATTGACTCAAAGAAAAAAGAAAATTTAGTAGGATCTGCTATTGTAAACGGAAATTATCACCGGGCTGTTGTTAGAGCTATTCTAAAAGCAGCCAATCGCAGAATCCTAATGAAAGGAAAATAAGGATTAAGCCGGTAAAGCCTTTATTAATTTTATACAAGCAATAGTTGATGTAATCATATCATAGAGCGAAGCGAAGCGGTTGGAAATTTTGAAAAAAATTCAAACCGTGGAGGTGTTATAATGAAAATTAATAAAGCTAAATTGATCAGCTTTTTAATTAGTGTCATGGCTTTATTGTTAGCCGGTGGCGCTAAATATAGCTGGAGATAATTATGTAGAAAAAGGCTTGACCGGTTTAATCTATTTTATTTGCTATCCTGGAGGACATCCAATTTTGACACTAAAACTAAGAATATATATTGGAGTAGTTACTGTAGCTGCTATCGCCCTTTTTTTATTTTTATTACCTTCCATGCCTGATTTTTCCAAAATATGGATTCCGTTTTTATTTTTTCTTACTTTCTCAATCTTCGCAGAATTCATTCCTGTTCAATTACCGATTGGTGGGGTAATCAGTATCGGTTTTCCAATTGATTTCCTGCTTATTTTAGTGTATGGACCCGCAACGGCAATGTTGATTAGTGCATTAGGAGCAATGATCGGGGAAATCCTTGAGAGAAAGATTTCCTGGTATAAAATTATTTTTAATGCTTCACAATATGCCCTAACCACAGGGATTGCCGGGATCGTTTATCAAAAAGCAGGTGGAATAGTTGGAGCAGAGAATATAATTCGATTTATATTTCAAGCATTTGTTTGTACTTGTACTTACTGTATTGTAAATATATCTCTATTTTCTTTTGTTGTTTTATTATCACAGCAGGAAAATATGAAAACAATTTGGAGAATGAGTATCAGGGATACTGTTCCCAGTTACATTGCTGAAGCTCCCATGGGATTTCTTATGGCAATCGTATATATAGAAGTTGGGATTATAGGAATAATATTATTTTTCCTTCCTTTATTATTAGCTCGCCGTTCATTTGAATTATATACAAAAATGCGGAAAGTCTACCTGGATACCATCAGAGCACTGGCTGCAGCAATTGATGCCAAGGATCCCTATACTAAAGGTCATTCCGAGAGGGTTTCGAAAAATGCAGTTGCGTTGGCCCAGGAAATGAATTTACCGGACCGAGAAATTGAATGCATTGAATATAGTGCTCTACTTCATGATGTTGGCAAGATAGGAATTGAAGACAAGATTTTAAGAAAAGAAGATAAATTAACAAATACAGAATTTAGGAAAATAAAAGAACATACGATTATGGGTGCAAACATCATTGAACCGGTGGATTTTTTAAAAAAATCTTATAAGGCAGTTTATCATCATCATGAAAAATTTAATGGGAAAGGTTATCCCGATGGAATCAAGGAAGATGAAATCCCTCTTTCTGCCCGAATCATTGCTGTTGCAGATGCTTATGATGCAATGGGTTCGGACCGTCCTTATCGTAAAAAATTAAATCCGGAACATATCATTACAGAATTGAAGGAACAATCCGGAAAACAATTTGACCCAGAAGTGGTAAAGGCCTTTATTTCAATCCTGGAAAGAAAAAAGGAAAATTAAATATGCTGTATCTATACTTGATTGTCGTTTCAATCTTAATAGGTTTAATAAGAAAAGGAAATTTAATCAGCTTAACTAATATATCTTTAAAGAAGAAGGAATTTATTGTACTTGCTGCTTTAATTCAAGCAGGATTGATATTTTTTGGCGGAAGGAAAGTAGTATTTGTATTAAAATACAGTGCCTATCCGATGATATTTTCGTATGTTTTACTGCTATATGTTGCTTGGATCAATAAAGAGATAAAGGGAATTGACATGATAGCGCTAGGTATAGGACTAAATTTTTTTGTCATTCTTGCTAACAGCGGCCAAATGCCTGTATTATTATCCAGCTTGTACAAAGCAGGATTGCATGATTTTATTCAAAATCTGAAAGAAGGAACTTATGCCACTCATGTGTTGATCAGTGAGAAAACATTATTTAAATTTTTAGCAGATGTTATTCCTCTTAGCCCCCCATTTCCTGATCCTTCTGTAGTAAGTGTAGGTGATTTTCTTATGTTTTATGGAGTTTTTAGTTTGATTCAGGATGCGATGATTACAAGAGATAATAGCTAAAATACCAACTGTTACCCATGGCATCCAGGAGACAATAAAAATGCATACATAAAGTAGCTTAAAAAAGCTAGCAAATACTACAACAGTATTCAGAAGATTCATAAGACAAATCTACCGACATTGAAATAGTACTGGATAATAAGATATAATTTTAATAAATTAATAATTCAATATCTATAAATGAAATGTATTAATATCATTGAAATATTTTAATCGACTGAATGTAGTATAATGATAATTCTTAAATGTATATCTATTTGCATGGTTTAAAATAATTCGGAGAGTTATTTATTACCGCTTTGCCTTGATGCATTAAAAGAAGAGTGAAGAAAAATTAATAAAGTCAATTTATTAGAATATTATTTAGAATAAAATATAATAATCAATTGAATAAAAGGAATAAATATGTTTAATTGGACAAAAAAATTATTCGGAGATCCGAATGAAAAAGAATTAAAGGCTATTCAACCTCTCGTTGAAAAAATCAATAGTCATGAAGACGTTATTAGCAGTTTAGATGATGATGAACTAAAAAAGAAAACTGGTGAATTCAAAAGGCGCATTGAAAAGGGGCAATCTTTGGATGAGCTTCTTCCTGAATCTTTTGCAGTAGTTCGCGAAGTTGCAAAAAGAGTTACCAGGATGCGGCCATTTAATGTGCAACTTATTGGAGGCATTGTGTTGCATCAGGGAAAAATTGCTGAAATGGCAACAGGTGAAGGAAAAACACTGGTAGCTACCATGCCCGCATATTTAAATGCTTTGGCTGGTGAAAGCGTTCATGTAGTGACTGTGAATGACTATCTGGCGAAAAGGGATAGATTTTGGATGGGGGGAATTTATGAATATTTAGGCTTGGATGTAGGGTTTATTCAACATGATATGAATATTAATGACAGGATTAAAGCTTACATGTCTGATATTACATTTGGTACTAATAATGAATTCGGTTTTGACTATTTAAGAGATAACATGGCAATCAGAACGGAGAATGTTGTTCAAAAAGGTTATCATTTTGCGGTAGTCGATGAAGTTGATAGTATTTTAATCGATGAAGCCAGGACACCATTGATCATCTCGGGCCCATCGGAAGAATCAACTAAAATATATCAACAAATCAACCGGGTTACCACCCACTTACAGCAAGATGGGGACTATAAAATATTAGAAAAAGAAAAAACAATATCACTCACCGAAAAAGGAGTTGCTCATATAGAAACTCTATTACAAATTGATAATTTATACGATGAAAAAAATATGAATTTACAACATCATATTATTCAATCTTTAAAGGCTCACAAGTTATTCAAGAATAATGTTGATTATATCGTAAAAGATGGTGAAGTGATTATTGTTGATGAATTCACTGGCAGGTTGATGTTTGGAAGACGGTATAGTGATGGGTTGCATCAAGCGATAGAAGCAAAGGAAGGTGTAACGATTGCTAGAGAGAATCAGACACTGGCAACTATTACCTTTCAGAATTATTTTCGACTCTATAAAAAACTTTCCGGAATGACTGGAACAGCAAAGACGGAAGAAGAAGAATTTACCCATATATATAATCTTCCCGTTGTAGTAATTCCACCTAATAAAACTTTAGCAAGGCATAATTATCCGGATATAATTTATAAAACAGAAAATGAAAAATTTAATGCTGTGATTAATGAAATCGTGAATATCCATAGATCTGGTCGACCAATATTGGTTGGAACAGTCTCAATTGATAAATCTGAAAAAATAAGCCGTTTATTAAAAAAAGAAAGAATAGAACATAGTATTCTTAATGCGAAAAACCATGAAAGGGAAGCTGATATAGTGTCTATGGCCGGACAAAAAGGAAAGGTAACTATTTCTACAAATATGGCCGGACGAGGCACAGATATTGTATTAGGAGACACTGTTGCAGAATCAGGTGGCTTGCATGTTGTCGGAACGGAAAGACATGAAAGTAGAAGAATCGATAATCAACTTAGAGGAAGATCCGGACGACAGGGAGACCCGGGCTCATCCCGCTTTTTCCTATCCTTAGAAGATGATCTTATGAGGCTTTTTGGATCGGATAGAATTTCAGGAGTCATGGGTAAACTGGGAATGGAGGAAGATACTCCTATAGAACATCCTATTATTACAAAATCAATCGAGAGTGCTCAGAAGAAAGTGGAGGGCAGAAATTTTGAAATAAGGAAACAGCTTTTAGATTTTGATAATGAGATGGAGTATCAAAGAAAGATCATATACGAACAAAGAAGACTGGTTCTTGAGAGTAAAGATATAAAGAAACATGTATTAAGCATGGTCCAAGATACTATAGAAAATATGCTAAAAAATTATGTAAATGCAGAGATTTATCCCGAAGAATGGGATTGGGAAGGTTTAAAAGAGCACTTAAAGGAGGTTTTTTTAATACAGTTTGACATTGATCCAAAAGATGTTGTTGATTTTACTATTCCCAAGCTACAGGAACTACTGGTGGAGAAAACAGAGAATCTGTACGAGATAAAAGAAAAGGAATTGACATCTTTGGTTATGCGGGAAATTGAAAGAATTATTGTTCTTCAAGTTGTAGATAGAGAATGGAAGGATAATTTACGTCGATTGGATGAATTAAAACAGGGAATAGGTCTAAGGGCTTATGGGCAAAAAGATCCTCTTATGGAATACCACTTTGAAGCATATAACATGTTCCAGAACATGGTGAACAGCATCAAAGAGGAAGTGGTAAAATTTATCTATAAAGTACAATTAAAAAAAGGAAATAGCACAAAAACCGGATCACCGTTCATTGGGAAGCCCGTCAGTTCCCATGGAGAGAAAAAAGCAAATATTAAAGGAGATACTCTTTCCGACGGGAAAAGACGCAAAGAGATGGAGATGAAAATAAAAAGGAAAATAGGAAGAAATGATCCGTGTCCGTGCGGGAGTGGATTAAAATATAAGCATTGCTGTGGGAAAAATAAATCCTAAAATACTATTAGGTCAATATAATTTTACAAATAGGTGTGAAATTGATGAAATGAGAAAGGAAGGGAAAAATGAATATAGAAATTGATGGAATAGGTGACAAATTAAATCTTTTTAAGATAAAAATGGATGAAATGTTGGTATATCTTTGACCTACCCCACAAAGAAAATGAAATCAAAAAATTAGAAAAAGAAATATCTCTTAATTCATTTTGGTCTGACCAGAAGAGAGCAAATCAGATTATTCAAAAATTAAAAGGATTAAAAAGAATTATTGATAGCATTAAAAGTTTAAATGATGAGTTGAAAGATATCAATTTACTCTTTGAATTGAATTTAGAAGAAAATGATAGAGAAATATGGGAAGAAATCTTAAAAAAAATTAAAAATTATGAAGATTTATATGTGAAACAGGAATTAATTCTCATATTTGAAGGAGATTATGATAAAAATAATGCAATTTGTACTATACGCCCAGGGGCAGGTGGTACCGAATCGCAAGACTGGGCAGAAATGCTATTAAGAATGTATTTTAAATGGAGTGAAAAAAATAATTTTCGTGCAAAGATTATAGAGATTAATCCTGCAGAGGAAGCCGGAATAAAAAATGTAACTTTTACAGTTTCCGGTGAATATGCATTCGGCTATTTAAAAGCAGAAAGAGGAATTCATAGGCTTGTGAGAATATCTCCTTTTGATTCCAACAAAAGAAGGCACACCTCATTTGCTTCCATGGAAGTCATTCCCGAAATTGATGAAGGAATAGATGTTGATATTAAAGAGACAGATTTACGTATAGATACATATCGTGCAAGTGGTGCAGGTGGCCAACATGTGAATACGACCGATTCTGCGGTGAGGGTCACTCATATTCCTACTAATATTGTTGCCCAATGCCAGAATGAAAGATCTCAGCATAGTAATAAAATAACTGCTATGAGAATATTACGAGCGAAATTGTTTAAGTATTATGAGGAAGAGAAAGCAAAAGATGTAAAAGGGTTAAGAGGAAAACAGAAAGAAATAGCTTGGGGTAGTCAGATACGTTCATACGTTTTTCATCCCTATCAAATGATAAAAGACCATAGAACCGAAGTTGAGAGTGGGAATATACAAGCAATCATGGACGGTGAATTAAATTTATTTATTGAAGCATATCTAAAAAGTAACATAAAAAAATAAATTTATTTTAATTATCGAATTGTATTTAAGTGTCAATAAAATTCTCATTAGAAATAACATTGAAGGAGAAAATAATGATAAAGACTTATAATCCTAAAGAGATGAAAAAATGGATGGAGTATACCTCAATATTAGCAGGAATTATTTTTACTATCTTAGGATTGCTAAGGACTGATGGAACCTTGTTTGTTCTTGGATTTTTCTTTATCCTGGTTGTATCAAATAAAACAGAAATAATTATTGATCAGGAAGGATTAGTAATAAAAACGTCTACTCTATTTCTTTTTAAGAGAAAAAAAAGATTGAATTTTAATGAAATAGATTCAGTTTCCATTAGCAAAGGAAATGAAAAAGCATTGATTTATTTTATGACAGGATGGAAGGGGAGAAAAGTTCTTATTGATTTAAGGGAATTAGTGGATTTGGAAAAACTAATAAAAAGTCGCAATCCCGAATTGTTGAAGAATATTCTGGATTAATTTACCTATCCGAAGATAAGTCTTATTTTAAAAGAAAATGATGTAAAGATAAACATTGTAATTCTGAATCTGGATCAGATAAAAAGATTTTAAAAAAGATATCCTTTGATAGTAGTTTAATGAGAAAAATAGTGTTAATGGAGGAATCGCAAAAATGCTGATTGAAAAAAAAGTCAAAAATTTTCTAAGTGAATTAGCTTCTTCTTCTCCTACCCCGGGAGGTGGAAGTGTTGCAGCTTTGACCGGAGCGTTAGGAGCAGCTTTATTATCGATGGTTGGGAATCTGACAATCGGGAAGAAAAAATACCAGAATGTAGAAGATGATTTTAAAAGGATGATAGGTGATTCTGAAAAATTACGTATGGAGTTGGAAAACCTAGTCGATGAAGATATAAAGGTCTTTAATGAATTTATGGTAATATACAAAATGCCTAAAAATACTGATATTGAAAAAAAGAGTAGATCTGAAAAAATGCAAAAAGCTCTGGTGTCTGCTGCCAAAGTACCTCTTGAGATAGGTTTTAAATGTTTGGATATTTTAAAACTTGCTAAAGAAGTAGCCGAGAAAGGGAATATAAATGTTATTAGCGATGCCGGTGTTGCAGTCTTGCTAACAGACGCAGCCTTAGATAGCGCAATTCTAAATGTAAAAATTAATTTAAAGATGATTAAAAATGAAGAAACCCAGGAGAAATTTTATTTATCCTTAAAAGAATTATTACTAAAAAAAGCTGGAATTAAAGAAAAAATCTTGAAAATAGTCGAAGAAAGAATGTAAAATCCAATAGATAATGACTAAAGTATGGCCCACATTATTTTTATTGAATTAATGAATGATTAAGAGTGGTTATTTAAAAATAGTTAACCACTCTTAATTTTGCAAAAATTATAAATATTTTTTTATTTTTATAAATATCATATTGATTTTTTATTGTTTCGTGTTATTATTTAAAAAGATTAATCAATCAGTCCATTA
>Ga0272441_10003318_pt1 | contig 30747 bp, 18 predicted proteins | sample SSMProp6N_FD_193582 | JGI IMG/M metagenome (GOLD analysis project Ga0272441, IMG submission 193582) | Marine sediment archaeal communities from Little Sippewissett salt marsh, Falmouth, MA, United States - SSM-Prop-6N | ecosystem: Environmental > Aquatic > Marine > Wetlands > Sediment ... | reverse complement strand
GTGTTGACTTTGATGAAAAAGGATGTTGTTTCTATTGTCGTGATCATAAAACACCTGAATTTATTCAGGGAAACAATGAAGATGAACTAATGCGTGTTGTAGATGAATACAGGGGCAAAGGTCAGAAATATGACTGCATAGTAGCATTCAGCGGTGGAAGGGACAGCAGTTATACATTGTGGTATACCGTTAAAAAGCTAAAGTTGAAGGTTCTTGCATGTCTTATGGATAACGGTATGGTTCCCGATCATACATTACAAAATGTTAAAAACGCTGTGAAAATTTTAAATGCTGATCTTCACATAAAAAAATATGATTACCTTGTAAAAAACCTTAGACATATAATAAAATCCTGGATGGCAAAGCCTACTGTTGGAATGATATCAATTATTTGTACCGGTTGTGCATACGGTAGACGTGCAGGACTCCCCATCGTTGCTAAGAAATTCAAAGTTCCTATGATGGTCGTCGGTGGAGGTGAACCTCAATTGTCGTTTGCAGAAAGATATCTTAGTTTAGGGAAAAATCCCGGAAGGTTTTCTTTAATTGCTGGATTTGCTTTAGAAGTCTTCAAAAATCCACGCTATATTATTAAACCTTCTTGTTTAAATGTCATGAGTCTTGAATTTGCTTATAGATTTTTAGAACGATATATCATTAGATTTAAAAACAATCAATATCCACGTATAAAAGTGTTTCCTCATAAATATATTGGTTGGAATGAACAAGAAATGCTCAATGTTATAACGAGCCAGCTTGATTGGCAAAAAAGCGAATATTCCGAAGGTTCATGGAGAAGCGATTGTAAATTGGCTCTTTTTAAAAATTACCTTTATGATAAAACCGTTGGTTTCAATAAACATGATGATCTGTTCAGTGGCATGATTAGAAATGGATTAATTAGCAGGGAAGATGCTTTGCTGAGACTAAAAAAAGAAAAAGATGTAAAGGAAGAGTTCGTGGTTAATTTGTTCGATGAACTTGAACTTGACTATAATAAATTGAAAACAGCATTGAAAAACTTCAATTCATCCGCATATGCAAGTACAAGTGTTCATTGAAAGAGTTGAAGAGAAAGTTTAGTCTATAAATTACATTTTGTAATAAAAGTCTCATGTATGGGTAAATAATAATTTGATTCTTTTACCTATATTGAATTTCTGATGTATACTAAGAAGATTTTAAGCGCAATTAAAATTAGATAATTATTGAAATCATAAATTAAATTTATGAAAGGAGATTAAAATATGACACCCATGGATTACGATCCTAAAAAAAAGAAATGGGGAGACGATGAGTTCGACTTTAAATTGCCCGATCTAAAATTACCAGACCTTAAACTCCCACCAATTAAACTTAATTTTTTTACAGTAATAATTGCTATCCTGATAATTCTCGCAGCTTGGATTGTTTTTTCAGGTTTATACAAAGTGAACCAGGGAGAGCAGGGAATTGTCAGACGTTTTGGCAAACATGTCAGAACTGTTGAACCAGGACTTCATTTCAAGCTTCCGTATCCCATTGAGAAAGTTGACAGACCGAGCGTAACCCAAGTTCATAGAATTGAAGTGGGCTTCAGAACACTTGAACAGGAAACACCTTCAAAATATAGGGAAGTTCCAGAAGAATCTTTAATGCTTACAGGAGACGAAAACATTGTCAACTCCTCAATTGCGATTCAATATAAAATTTCAGATCCCGTGAAGTATCTTTTCAATGTAAAAAATATTGATAGTACTATTAAAGATGTAATAGAATCGGCTTTGCGGCAGGTTATCGGAAATCACACAATAGATGATGCTTTAACAACGGGAAAATTTAAAATTCAGGAGGAAACCTTAGAACTCTGCCAAAACATTCTTGATATTTACGATTCGGGTTTAATTGTTGTTGCAGCTCAGTTACAAGATGTCGAACCTCCGGATGAGGTTGATGCTGCCTTTAAAGATGTTGCAAGCGCCAGGGAAGACAAGAATAGGCTGGTTAACCAGGCTCATGGATACCGGAACGATGTTATCCCTAAAGCAAGGGGTGAGGCGGAACAAATGATTCTGGAGGCAGATGGATATAAACAGGAGAGAATTAATATGGCAAGAGGAGATGCTGAAAATTTCCTTTTGATGTTAAAAGAATATTCCCTGGCAAAAAATGTAACAAGAAAGCGTCTTTATATAGAAACGCTTGAAACTTTTTTACCAGAAATACAAAAATATATTCTGAATACCGAGGACCAGGGAAACCTTCTAACATTACTTCCCCTTGATAAAGCAAATGTTATGGGAAAGAAAGGGGGTAGCGGAAAATGAAGAATATTATGATTCTTATTGTTGTTATAATTGTTTTTGCAACCATTTTAATTGCTTATAACGGAATTTTTGTAATCGATGAAAAAGCTCAGGGAATAGTTCTCCAGTTCGGAAGATATGTAAAAACAATGCAGGAACCCGGTTTACAATTTAAAATTCCTTTTATCCAATCTGTAATTTATTACGATGACAGGATTCTGGAATATGATTCCGCACCAACAGAAATTTTGACGACTGATAAGAAAAATTTGCTTATCGATAATTTCGCTAGATGGAAGATAATAGAACCCCGAAAGTTTTATGAGACTGTAAAGACAGAAACAAGCGCTCAAGCTCGACTGGATGATATTATCTATTCCATGCTTCGAGTCGAGTTGGGTCGTTACACTCTTGAGGAGATTATCTCTTCACATCGTGATGTAATAATGAAAGCCGTAACCGATAAAAGCTCAACAAAAGCTTTAGAATATGGTATCGATATTAAAGATGTCAGGATCAAAAGAGCTGATCTGCCCCCTGAAAATGCAAGATCAATCTATGAAAGGATGAAAGCAGAAAGAAAAAAGCAAGCAAATATGTACCGCTCTGAAGGGGAAGAAGAAGCTCTCAAAATAAGGGCAAACACCGATAAAGAAAAGAAGATTATTCTGTCCAAAGCTTATGAAAAATCCCAGGTTTTGAAGGGTGAAGGAGATGCTGAAGCAATCAAAATATATGCTCAAGCATTCGAAAAAGATACAGAATTCTACACTTTCATTAGAAGTCTCGATGCTTATAAGAGAACTATGGATGATAAAACTACACTTGTCATTTCTCCTGATATAGAATTTTTCAAATATCTGAAAGGGACAAATTAGTTTTATCCAAATAGGCTTTTATATTTTTAAAGATGAAAGATCCTAAAGAAAGGTTTTCTGACAGGGTTGATTACTACATAAAGTATCGTCCTACCTATCCCAGTCAAATTATAAAGCTATTAGAATCGAAGTGTGGATTAACTCAAAAAAAAATAGTTGCAGATATCGGTTCCGGAACGGGAATACTTTCAAAAATATTTTTGAATTACGGCAATAAAGTTTTCGCTGTCGAACCAAATAGAGAAATGAGGCTTGCGGCAGAAAAGCTTCTCAAAAATGACAGGAATTTTGTGAGTATTAATGCAGCAGCTGAAAATACGGGGCTTAAAACAAACTCTATTGATTTGATAACTGCAGGACAATCTTTTCATTGGTTTAACCTGAAAAAAGTTAAAAGAGAATTTAATAGAATATTGAGAAATGAAGGATGGATTGTCCTGATCTGGAATGTTAGGCAAATCAATTCAACTCCTTTTATGATGGCTTATGAAGAACTGCTTTTAAAACATGCTCTCGAATATCAGACCGTAAGTCATAAAAATCTGGATTTGGACATAATTGGTGATTTTTTCGCACCCACCTCTTTTGAAGTTGTTACTTACAAAAACAATGGTGCTTTTGACTATGAAGGTCTGCTTGGAAGAGTCCTGTCATCTTCATATGCCCCAAAAGAAGGTGATGAAGGCTATAAACAGATGATTTCGGATTTAAAAGCTACATATAAAAAATTTGAGATTGATGGAACTATCGAATTCGAATACAAGACAGAACTGTATTACGGTCAGTTAAAAGAATCTTTTGATGATTGACTTTTAATTAAATATTTTTTATTCTTGTAAATCAATTGTAGAATTTCAAACAATATCAACAAGGAGATCTATATGAGCAAGATATTCTTTCCAATTTTAATCCTCTGTATTTTCCCCGTTCTTGTTTTTGCTGAAGAAGCCATACAGACCCAGGAAAGTGACACGTTGGATGGTATCGAAGTTGATCTGAAAAGCCTCAAAATCAAGGACGACATCATAACTTTGAAATTCAAGATCAGAAATGCTGGAACAGAGAAACAATCGGTAAAAATTAACTTCAAGAATTGCTACATCATGGATCAAAAAAATCAGAAGAAATATTATGTTCTTAAGGATTCCGATGGAAAATATATTGCAGGTCCCATCTATGATAATAACGAAGGTGGAAGGTTCTGGTTTGACATTCAACCCGAAAAATCAAAGGGTTTATGGATGAAGTTTCCTGAGCCGGTGGATGAAACAGAAGAAATAACAATATCTATCCCCGAAATGCCCCCCTTTGAAGATGTAAAACTTAAAGAATAAGGTTAGAAATGTTTAAAGGGAGAAATTATTACACTTTACTAATTTGTTTTTTAACTTTTTTATTTATAGCTTTCAACATTTCCCACGTTAATTCTGAAGAGGATGATGTAAAAATACCGGAAGATGCTCATTCAAAGGCGATCGAAGCTTTGAAAGCACTCGGACCAGAAAGAGGTGGGAAGAAGATCGATTACCATTCATCAAGTATAATAGGTTTGAACAAAGGATTGGTGGTTAGTAGCGAAAAGTTGAAATCCGCAATCAATGACCTTGGCGCCAACCAGACAGAAATGGAGATCCTGATCGAGCTTTCAGATAATGTCCTATTCGATTTCGACAAATGGGATATCCGCAAAGATGGAGAGGATTCGCTAAAAAAAATTGGAGATATTATAAAAGCTTATAAAAGTCCAAAAGTGATTATATCAGGTCATACCGATTCAAAAGGTTCAGAGGAATATAACATGCAGTTATCAAAAAAGCGTGCAGAATCCATAAAAAAGTGGCTGGTTGATAAAGAAAATATATCTTCAGAAATTATAGAAACTGCTGGTTTTGGCGAAACTAGACCCAAAGTTCCGAACGTGAATCCCGATGGTTCAGACAATCCTGAAGGACGTCAAAAAAATAGACGGGTCGAAATAATAATCAAGAAATAAAAACGTTGAATGGGATTACTTAGTCTATGTTGAATTGACTAATATTTAAAAGGATCAAATTTCCATCCATCTTTTATTTAATCCTACTTGTTGCCCATCAATTTATTAAGAATGATCCTTAAATTAAATATCGACGTATAATCGATATAAGTCTTCTTTGATTATTATAGATATAAGGAGAGTAATAATGAATAAAAAAGGTTATTTAATGTACTTTTTAATTGCTGTGGCAATAGGCATGGTGATAAACTGCTGTTCACCAAAACAAAAAACAGAACCACCAAAAAGGGAAGTAGAAAAGATACATCCTCCTCTGGAATCTAAATCTGTACCAATGGATGCGCAAGTTGTATGGGGTTCCCCACCGGAGCTAGTATCCGATTTCAACACAGAAGTTTATGATTATCTGCCTGAAAACGAGTTTTTAAGCACAAAGCAAAATCCCCTATCTACATTCTCGATAGATGTGGACACCGCATCTTACAGTAATATTAGAAGATTCATAAAAGATAGAAAACTTCCCCCGGTTGATTCGGTCAGAATAGAGGAAATGATAAATTACTTTACTTATAATTATCCTGAACCTCAAGACGATTTCCCCTTCTCTGTAAAAACAGAACTTGCATCCTGCCCCTGGAAACCAAACCATAAACTTCTTTTGATTGGGCTTAAAGGAAAGGAAATAAAGGATATAGAACGCTCTCCAAGCAATCTCGTCTTTCTTCTCGATGTTTCTGGTTCCATGGACCATCCTGACAAATTACCATTACTGAAAAGAGCTATGAAACTCCTCATAAATAAGCTTTCTGAAAAGGATCATGTTGCAATCAGCGTATATGCCGGTTCTTCAGGAGTGGTTTTGCCCTCAACAACCTGCTCTGAAAAAAATAAAGGATTGATACTCGATTCTCTTGAAAAACTTCGTGCTGGTGGGAGTACTCATGGTAGCTCCGGAATCAACCTTGCTTATGATGTCGCCAGGGAAAATTTCATAAAAGATGGAATTAACAGGGTAATACTCGCGACTGACGGAGATTTCAATGTTGGCATAACAAACCAGGGCGAATTAGTCCGCCTTATTGAGGAAAAAGCAAAAGATGGAATTTTTCTCACTGTTCTTGGATTCGGATCCGGTAATCTGAAAGATTCCACAATGGAAAAGCTAGCTGACAAGGGTAACGGAAATTATGGTTATATCGACAATCTTTCTGAAGCTCGAAAGATGCTGGTTGAAGAGATGGGCTCGACCCTTGTTACTATAGCAAAAGATGTCAAGATACAGATAGAATTCAATCCATCAGAAATTACAGCATACAGGCTTGTCGGCTACGAAAACCGGATGCTCAAAGCAGAGGATTTTCATGATGACAAGAAGGATGCCGGTGAGATAGGCGCAGGACATACTATAACAGCCCTTTACGAACTTGTACCCATTGGTGAACCGATAGATCTCCCCGTTGTCGATCCACTCAAATATCAGAAAAAAGGTAAATCTACCTTATTTAAAAATGAATTACTGACAGTGAAGCTAAGATACAAACTTCCCGATGCTGATGATAGTGAACTCATGACTCTGACCGTTAAGGATACAAACAAATCCTATGAAAGAGCTAGCGATGATTTTAGATTTGCAGCATCAGTAGCAGAATTCGGTATGCTCCTGAGGAATTCAAAGTTCAAGGGTGATACGAGTTACGAAAGTATTATCGATCTAGCACTGTCTGCCAAAGGTGATGACATATCCGGTTTCCGTGCGGAATTCATCAATATCGTCCGTGATACTAAAGATTTATCAATGGATACAATAGATCTTGATTAAGGAGAATATAGACCATTAATCATAGCTCCATTGCACCAAAATAGTTCATTTTCTAATTCTTGAAGAGCTTCCTTACATTTTCGGATAATATCTTCAAATCGGTCAGAGGAGAAATGTTGTTAACATAAATAAGGTCATTTTGAAGGCTACCCAAATTTGAGAAAGAGGTCACCATATAAGAAGCAGGATTGAATACACCGGGTCTCAATGCCAATATTTTCTCTAAGGCTGCCCTTTGCAAATCAGTCTCAATTTTATCCTGAGAATAAAGATGTGGTCCTATAAAAGAAAGGTTACCGCTGAAAATATGGAAGAGGATTTGTGGAGTGAATATGCTGCTAAAATTTAATCTCAAATCTTCAAAATGTCTGGAAAATGAAAATTTCAGATTTAAAATGGATTTGCTTAATCCATAAACGGAAATTTTTTTTGTTGATTTTTCTTGTTTAACAAATCTATCATAAAATGCTGTTACACAATATAAAGGGATTGCCAGTATCAAGAGAAAAAGAGAGATGATTATATCCAACGCTCTTTTAATGGAAAGATACCAGTGATAAGGTTTTTTATTTGATAACAAAGTCGTGGGTATACCAGCATAACGATATACTTTAAGATTCCCGGTAAGGTAGTCGAGGATATCAGGTATTACCCGAATGGATAAAACCTTTCCAGAAGTTCGGGTAATTATTTTCATCAGATCACTGTGGTTCAAATCCCTGTTGTGTATCAAAATTTCATTGATATAATATTCATCGATTGTATTATCTATTGAATCAATATTACCGATAATCGGACATCCCTTTTCTTGTTTATCACCAGATGAGACAGAACCTACTACATGATACTTCAAACTACCCAGTTCAGAAAAATAATCGTATATCTTGCCTATTTCATCATTCTTCCCAAAAAGCAAAATCCTACCGATATATTTTTGCCTTCGTCTCATTGACAAAAATAGTATTCTGAATACCGTTACATTAAGGATTGAAAGTACCCACCATATTATGAATACAGATCGTGGAATAGGATAACTCCACATTGAAAATTGCCTGCTCATGAAATTAAGGACAATAATCATAACCATTCCGAGCGAGGTTGCTTGAAAAGTAAGACTGAACAAATCTTCCCTGGATTGATTGAAATCGGATTTTTCATACATTCCGAAAATCGCATAACTGCATACCATGATAACTGCAATAATAAACCAAATATTGATATAGGATTGAAAATGGATGTTTCTAAATAATTCCGGTATTGTCTGAACTTCTGATAATCCTGCAAAATGCCACAAAAAGAATGCAAGAACAAATGAAATTGTAAGCATCATTAAATCCGATGTAATTTTTGTAAAAACCTTGCTAGCTTTTAGGATAAATAGGGATATAGCCCTTAAAATAATACCAACCTTGACAAAAATATTTACTGCCAGCGATGACTGTGGTGAAAAATGCTTTTCGTGAAAAACAAACATCGAGCGATAAAATTCATAAAATGATCTGATTTTATTTTGACTGCTGCTCGCACCCTTGTAATGGATTACTTCCCCGTTAGGATTATAAACTATTTTATATCCTTCGTTTTTTATCCTGTAACACCAGTCAATCTCTTCACCATAAAGAAAAAAATTCTCGTCCAGTAATCCTGTTTTATATACAATTTCCCTTCTCAACATGAAAAATGCCCCGGAAATTGCTTCGACCTCTGAAACCTTATGAGGATTTAGATGGGTTAGGTTGTATTTGGCAAATTTCGGATTTTTGGCAAAAATCTTGTTGAGCCCCATAAATCTGTATAATGCCGCTTTTGGTGTGGGAATTCCCCTCCTGCAGGCCGGTTCGATACTTCCATCTTTATTTAATACTTTACAACCACAAACCCCCACATCCATATTTTTCTTCATGAAATTAAAAAGGTTTTCAAGTGGATTTCCCATAAGAAGAGTATCGGGATTCAACAGAAGAATGAAGTCTCCTCTGCTTTTTTTGATTCCTTTGTTGTTTGCCTTTGCGAATCCTTCGTTGGTTTCATTAGTTATCAATTTGACAGAAGGATATTTGTCTTTAACCATTAAAACACTGTCATCACTTGAATCATTATCAACAACAAGAATCTCGAAATTTATTCCCTTGGTCGTTTTATAAATCGATTCGATACACTCGTCAAGAAATTTTCTGGTATTCCAGTTGACAATTATTATAGAAAGATCAATTGTCTCTTTTTTTTCTTTTAGTAATTCTGATTTCATTACACTCTTATTATAACATTTTGTAAATCAGGATGGATCAAAGTAACCGTTATGATAATTTGTAATTAAACGGAAGTGTTATTGTTTTGAGTTAATTTTTATTTTGGGTTTTGACCTTCGAATAATTCGATCATACCTATTTTCCTCGGTGGAAGCTGAACCTCTATTTTTTCAAGCGGATTGAATTTATCGAGTTTTAAATCTCTATCACCCGTTTTGAGAACTAAAACAGGATTGACAAAATGAAGATTATAATCTTTAGGATTGACTTTAATATTGATATTCAATGATTCCGATTTATGCAAATTAATAAGGAAGATTCCTAATGATTCATCCTTGTATGTATAAGCTGAACCTAAAACTGAGGGGACATTGACTAAACCTTTCCGCATCCTGTCACCACCATCAATGAATGTATTATAATGGAAATAATCGAGTTCTAATTGGGAAATTTCATTTGAAATCTCGGGAGGTCTTACCATTTTACCATAAACAAGATATTTCCTTCCGAATTCAGTTCTTGCTTTGATGGATTCCCTGAGAAATTCAACCTTGTCTGGATCTGCTTTATAAGGTTTTTTATCTTTGATCCAATTAGTCCAATAATCATAGGTGACAAAATATGTAGGACCTGATATACCCTCCAACAATTCTGGTGAACTGAACTCGTAATTGAGCTCTGGAACACCACCCCAGAGGATTACACGGGCTGCGATAAAATAAAATATTTCTCCGAATTCTTTCGATAGCTTGAGGAAACCATCAAAGCGGACTGGTCCATTTTCATGATATACATAAGTAAAAAGAGGAATCTTCTCGATCATTCCTGAAATATCACCATTCCACTCAAAAAAACCCTGAACACCTGCATAACCTCGAGCATGATAAAAATCGATTATATCCACAAAATTCTCGATAATAAGTTCTGTTCCGAATGGTATATATCTCGACGGATTTTTTGATGTACATCTCTTTTTAGATTCAAGGATCAAGCTTCGATAAGCATTTATCATCCCTCTTCCAACTCCTTGAGGGTGTGAATGCAAAATGTTCTCACAATATATTGGAGCAGAATTACATATACTAATATCATTATATATAGCGTCGGATTTGATGTTGTCAGAAGATGTCAATAGAATGTCACGGGATGAGTAAAATTCAATCCACTCTTTATCTAAGGGGCACATATATTCACTGCGATTATTCCTGTCTACAAAAAAAATATCGGTACCACTACTATTGAAAACATTCAAATAATTTTTGCATTTTGTCGATATAAAACAATCGGTCTTATACAACGCAAAATAATCTCCCCCATTTTTGATAGCATTTAAGTTGTTATTGTCGATATGACATATATCAATATCGTCATATCCCCAATCAGTGTTTGCTGTATCATTGTTCTCCCAATCGAATGCTGTCACATGCAAAATATTTGTTTTGAAAGCTTTCTTTAAACTTCTAAACAAGGATGATTGATCTCTCCTGGACGATATTCCAAATGTTCCTAGCCCAATATCACCTTTTATCCAATTATGGTGCATATTATTTTGATTTTCTGGTTCTGAATTTTTCGTTGACCAGGGGGGAGTTGAACTGATTTCACCAAAAACCCAATTTCTGTATTTTTCCGCACCTTCATACCAATCACCAACCATTAGTGAACTAAAAACAATTGGATACCCCAGGGATAATTCCGATGAGTTATCTCTTCTTAGATCCCAGTTATAATGAACCAAACGCAAATATAAATTATCATTATCAAAATCCTTGTAAAAATTGAATTCTTTTCCGGTAGAATAAGGATCATGAGTTGCAAAGTAGAAACCACCTAAATCCTTCTTGAAATATTCTATGAATTGCATCGGTGAACCATGAAAACCATCTGGATATTCGGAGAAAGCAAACTTGGATATATATTCTTTCGGATTTTCAGGATTAAAGGCTTTCATAGGATTTTTTATTAAAAGACCGCCGCCTGAAGGATGTACTAAGAAATCAAACTCGGTTTCCTCAGATAAAGATGATATCCCTCTTATAACAGGAAATGTAAAACTGATTATTTTATTAGATGTCCCGTTAATAATCCTTAATTCAAAATTAATATCCGAATTTTCCAAGCTTACAAAAGCTCTGCAAATAATGCGTATGGGCAAATCCCTGACTTTCCATTCGAGCTGATAAATACCATCCTTCCCTTTATGATAAATTTTTTCAAATGAAAAAGATTCGCTGTCTTTTATCATGGGACGTTCATCAAGTTTAAGCTCCCAGGGTGGTAACTCCATTGATTTACTCATCAATTCAAGGTTCTTTTTCTTGTTGTATATTCTTCGCAATTCTCCTTTTTCGCTAAATTTGATTAACAAATATCGAGATTCAAGGTTATAAAAATCTTCTTTCGCAAAAACGGACCAACACAGAGCAAACGAAATGCTCATGAATAACACTAAAATACAACTTGCCTTTTTCAATACAAAACCTTAAATCAATATTATTGCGAGGAGACGATATATTTCCCTCTGATCTCTTTGCTGAATTTTAATAATTTGCTGAATTGTCTGATAGAATCCCTGAATAACTTTACCGTTGAGGGAATCTCCCTTCTCCTGATAAAAAGTGTTGGAACTTGCATGATATTCAGCTTCTTATAATACGATCTTACTATGATCTCGGTATCCCAGAACCATCTTTCATCATTTATTTCCTTTAAAACCGGTAAAATCGACTCTTTGTTAAATGCTTTGCACCCTGATTCTGAATCGAATATTGGAGTTTTGCAAAATAAGCGCACAAGATGCATATAACCTTTACTTAAAACCCAGCGATGAAGTGAATGTGCCTTTATTTTATATATTCTGTCAGCTATGCCAACATCTGCCCCGTCTTGAATCGCTTGAAACAAGGGAAGTAAATAGTGAACGGGTGTTTCAAGATCGATATCGATGAATGCAACGACATTATTTTCGGAAGCTAGAATTCCGTCCGTTACCGTTTTACCACGTCCTCTATTAAATTCATGACAAATCAATTTGAAGTTTGGATATTTATTGACAAATTCTTGGCATTTAGAGAGTGTATCATCATTACTTTTATCTTCTACAAGAATTACTTCGTATTCATAATTTGTACAATCCATAAATCTTATCAGGGAATTCAGGCTTTCCTTTAAAACTAAACCTTCATTATAGCAAGCAACTATAATGCTTACTCTGATTCTTTTATCGGTCATATTTATTTACGGGGTAATATTTGTTTCAGTTTTTCGAATACGATTTCGGGTTTTATCTCTTCCATACATGTCGGATTTTCAACACATTTTTTCTTATAACAGGGTGAGCAATCTTTCGTAGATACAATTTTAGTTCCCCTGCCATAGAGTTCAATTTCTGCCTGAGCAGTCGAACCTATTATGAGTAGTATAACCTTTTTCAATGCAATCCCAATATGCATCGCGAGAGTATCTCCCGTTACCATTAAATCACAGCAGGATACAATACATGCAAATTCTTCAATGCTGTTATTACATCCAGAATCTATGAGCTTAGCTCCGGTTAGTTCAGCAATCTTTTGATTTCGCTCGTATTCGTTCGGACCTCCTAGCAGAACAATTTGACCCAATTTTTCATTTTGAATCATTTCTGATAATTTTGCATAACCTTCAATTGTCCATGCTTTTTCCGCAAAAACGTTTCCCGCTCCAGTATTTAATCCAATAATCGGTTGAGAAAGATTGAGTCCAAGGCTAATTAATTTATCCTGTGCCCATCTTTTTGTCACTTCTGAAATATTGAATATGTATTCATATGCTCTATCATATTTCAATTCGCATGTCTCATATATAAGCTCCGGATAGGTTTTACTATTGTGGTGGAATTTGAGTTCATTCGAAATGCCAAGGGCAAAATTGTATTCTGCACTCTTATTTATTGGTCGAATATTTCCCGATTTATCGAATGTAAAACCAAATTTATCATTTGCTGAAACCTTGGATGCAAGGCAGGATCCCCTGATTTCCTTGTCCAGACATATCAGTATGTCAAATTCTTCGATCTCCAAACGCATTAAAGATTCCAGATCAAACGATAGAAGCCTGTCGATATAAGAATTGTTCTGGAGTACTGGTAGCGATCCTTTATCAGTAATCCATGTAATGTGTGAATTTGTGTATTTCTTCTTCAATCCATGGAGAAGAGTGGTAGTTCTTAAGACATCCCCGATTGCAGCAAGTTTGATTATGAGGATTTTTGTTCCGGTTGGCTTGTATTCACTGCATCCTTCGCATAAACGATCGAACTTGCAGGGTTTTTCACCAACGTAGTAAACGCAGTCCAGGTTAAGCTTCAAACTCCTATTAACCTTAGAATCATCTTTCTGCATTACACTATGAGTTTATTATAATAAAGGACTTATTTCAAGCTAAGTGTAGTAATGGAATTTGCAAAATTTTAATTTCTTTATGCTAAATTGTGTAAATACCAATTTTCTTCAATTAGAATTAATTACAATCTAATAAATTATCAGGCTCTTAACCTGCCTGATTTATAGGTTCATCGAGATTATTCAACCACTTTTAAACATCCTTCGATTCGCTTAATATTGGATCCTGATGAATAAATCTAACGTTAGATTTAGAAACGGTTCCCTAAAATGATGCACTGATAGCATTTTTGAAAGTTCGTTTTTATAGAGGAAATTCAAGCAAGAAATCTAAATATTTCTCGCTTTATGGCTATTATTTAATTTGTGATTGAAGGTATTTTCCTACTTTTCCTTATAGCTTACTTCTTCCCCTTCAATCCCACTTCATCCATCAGAAAAGCCCAGGTGTCTGCATTCTGCTCGATCTGTGTCGAGAGAGTTGTCCCGCCACCATGTCCCGAAGCTTTGAGAACTAAAACTAAGATTGGACTATCTCCTCCTTGAGCTTCCTGCAAACGTGCTGCAAATTTTCTCGCATGAAATGGATCAACACGGGCATCATTCTCGCTTCCGACTATGAGCATTGCTGGGTATTCGGTTCCATCCACTACATTGTGATATGGTGAGTATTTCAAAATGTATCTGAACTGCTCCGGATCTTCTGCACTGCCGTATTCCTCCTCCCAGATGTTGGCAAATCCTACTTTATGATATCGGATCATGTCGAGAAGGGGTACTTGACATAAAGATGCTTTGAATAGATCCGGTCGTTGCGTCACAACTGCGCCCATTAAAAGACCACCATTACTTCCACCGGATATAGCAAGCTTATCAGGATTAGTGTATTTGTTATCGATAAGCCATTCTCCAGCAAAAATGAAATCATCAAAAACATTCTGTTTTTTCTCCCGCATTCCTGCTTCATGCCAGTCTTTGCCATATTCACCACCACCCCGAAGATTAGGAATCGCAACCATTCCCCCTGCTTCGAGCCATACTAGATAAGACGTTGTAAAATGAGGAACAATAGATACATTAAATCCGCCGTATCCTGTAAGTAAGACCGGATTGTCACCATTTCTTGCAAGATCCTTCCTGTGAACCAGGAACATAGATACTGGTGTATTATCTTTCGATTTATACCAGATCTGTTCGGTCATGAAGTTATCCACATCAACTTTAACGGGAAATTTTTTGAACAGAATTAATTTATCCTTTTCAAAATCATACTTGAAAGTCGTCGAAGGATATGTAAATGATGAAAACCAGATCCAGACATTTTCCTTCGACCAGTGTCCTATGATTCCACCTGTACCGACCGTTGGAAACTCGAGTTCTCTCAAAAATTTTCCATTTAAAGAATAGATTTTTACCTTTGAATATGCATTATGCTTGTATTCGACATAGATTTTACCTGCTATAGCAGACACTCTTTCTATCTTGTCATTTTCATGTTCAGGAATAAAAGTTCTCCAGTTTTCTTTCTCCGGTTTATCTATATCGGTAATCATCACCTTGTATTTCGGTGCATCAGAATCTGTATTTATAAGGATTTTATCTTCAACAAACTCAGCTATGTATTGAGCGTCAAAGCCAGTAACTAAAGGTGTTAAAGATTCATTGCTCCCCGATTTCCTGAAATAGATTTCATTTTTGTTGAACATGTTTCTATAAAATACTTCGTATTTTCCGTCTTCTGAAATAGCTATCCCATGAAAATATTCCTTGACCTTATCATGATTGAATACTTTAACATCATCATCCGACGACGTTCCCAGCTTGTGGAAATATACTGATTGCCAATAATTTTCCTCTCCTTCAGGTACTTCACCTTTCAAGGGCTTTGCCGAATAATAAAATCCTGAATTGTCAGGTAGCCAATCATTTACAAACTGTTTCCATCCTTTGAGCTTGTCGGGAAGTATTCTCTTAGTCTGAGTTTCCATAACATTAACTATCGGATTTTCATCACCACCCTGCGTCTTTCCGAAAGCTACAAATTTTCCATCCCTCGAAAAAACCAAACCAGTGAGTGATTCTTCCTTATCCCATTCATTAGGATTTATTAAAACTTGCATTTGAGCATTTTCATTCTCTTTGGTATTGAAAATCCATTTTTCATCATCTTTTTTCTTGGACCAGATAAAGATCCTTTCCCCATCTATTACTTCCTGCGGAATACCCTGATCATCATAACGCCACAACTGGTTAAACCTGTCAATAAGGAATTTACGCTGTTTCAGTTTGTCGAGAACAGACCGTGTAAGGCTCTCTTGTTTTTCTGTCCATTCAATTACTTCTTTTGAAGTTTGATCCTCGAGCCACCTGTAATTATCAACAATAACTTTCCCGTGAATTTCTTCCTCAACAACTCGCTTTTCTGTTTCAGGATATTTTATCTTCATTTTAAATAAACAAGCCCCCATAATTATAGTTAATAACATAATTATAACATATTTTCGATATCGAATAATTTTTTTTATTTTTCTTCCTCCTGGAATCGATATAACATCTTGATATCATTGTGTTTGTGCAAATCATAAAATATTTTCAGACAAAAGAAATTATCCCATAAGATAAAAACTTTTATCAATCCTAGACATTCTATGTTTATTATAACATACCTTTTAATTTTAAACAAATTTGAATTCAAATCTACCATCTTAAAATTCAAAATTTTTATAAGGTATCACTAAAACTTGCTGAATAAATAAGATTCTTTAAAAAGGATCTTTTTTATAAATTAATAGAATGGATTTGATTTCATAAAAGGGAATTATCATTTAACATTTTTGCAAAAAAGCATTAAAATGTAATTTCATCAAAATGTACTGCTTAAAAATCAATCCCCTGTCCCTTTTAAAATCAACGAACTGACCTTACGTGAGATGTAGAGAAGAATAAAGTTTAGTACACTGGCAAAAAATACCACTGCCCTTCCAAAATCGAACTCCTTTAGCATAAATGCTGTTGCTGATGTTACAAGCCAGCCAAGTATCACCGCCTTGAGAATGGCTCCTGTCTGGCTGGCTTCCTTTGATGCCCTGTTCCTGTATAGACCAAAAGATGTGTATGTAATTATCCAGAGAAAAACTATGATTGGAAGTGCAGTAAGATAACCTGAAAACGGATTCAACTCTTTTCCAAAAATACCACTCAGGTAATACCTTATCCAGTATGCAGTGAGCCAGGAAAAGGACAGCAATATCATATCCGTAAAAACTAGAATGAAAGCCCTGCTTATAAATGCAAGGTTACCAATAAGATACCTCTTCCATAAACGACTGGGTTCCATTATCAACCTGAACAACCACTCTAAACCTCTTTTCCTCATCCACTTCGGAGCTCGTTTAACCTTACCGGCAAAATAATCAAATAGAGCTCCAACACCCCAGAGAACGGGAACATTCAAAGATTCCATATGCATCCTGATCCATTTTTCCTGAACAGGAACACCAAAACCTACTAACAGAATATCCGGTCTTTTTCCGTTTATTTCTTTAATTACTTTTTCTTCTTCTTGGACATCAAAAAAACCCTTATGATATCCCACAATCTCAACATCTGGTACCATATCTTTCATTGTCTTTACAGCTTTCTCAGCAACACCCTCCTCTCCACCGAGAAAATATAAGGAAAGCTTCCTGTCCGCACAATAACTACAAAAATCCTGGAAGAAATCAGCTGCAGTCACTCTTTCAGAAAGAGGACGGGAGGTCAGTTTAGAAGCCCATACTACTGCCATACCGTCCGGGTAAATTAGATCCGATGTCTCGAGAATATCCTTATATTCTGGATCTCCTCTTGATTTATTTATACAATCAACATTCACATATGCGATATGGTGGGTTGACTTTGCCTTTACAAACTCTTCTACTTTGCTAAAAAGACCCTTAGTGTCGATACGATCGACTTTTACACCCAGTATATATGTAAATTTCCTTCCAGTCATTTATTTGAACCAGTTGTTTATGTAATTGTCATCGACCTTTTTGTTTTTCATAATCATTCTTCTTTTACGAAGCATATCAGGGAAAAACCTGACAGCTTCAAATAGCCCGAGTAAAAGGTGTGGTTCAAAAAAGGGAGCGTAACACCACTGCCTAATTTCGAACCAGAAGATATGATGAATATTTCGGATATAATTTGTTAATGTGTCATTCTTTAAAATCATCCAGTATCGGTTTCTCATCTGTATCTGCCTGAATTTTCTGGGAACTTGCTTTCGCTTGGTCGGCGAATATGTTCGGACATGATAAGCCATAGCTTTTGGAGTATAAACACATCTCCAACCCATTAATTGCGCTCGCCATGATAGATCCACTTCATCCCTGTATATGAAAAACTGATTATCGAAATATTCGTCACCCAATTTTATATCTTCAAGCATCTCCCTTTTGTAGAGAGGAGCTGCTCCACTAGCACCAAATACAAATTCATCTTTATCAAGTTGACCCGTATCTCGGACTCCCTGCTCTCTTTCAAAATTTCTTCTCGCTTTAAACATCTGAACACCAACGGAATCTATAATCTTTTCAGAAGGTATATCCGAATCCCATGAAGCAATCTGGAGTAGCTTTCCCTGAACCATTCCAATATCCTTGAATTTCTTTGATGCAGCAACAGCTCGCTCGATATATTCCTCCATCAGGAAAATATCAGAATTGAGCGGCATTACGTATTCTCCTTTTGAATTTTCAATTCCAATATTATGACTTTTACAGTAACCGAGATTTTTCCCATTCTCAATTATTTTTATCTCTGGAAATTCTCTTCCCAGCATTTCGATAGAACCATCCGTGGAGCCATTGTCTATAACTGTAATGAAAATGTTTTCATAGGTTTGATTCTTAAGGTGTTGAAGGCATCTCTTTAAAGGATTCTTCTCATTCGTATTCAAAACATTAACTGAAACCAATTCCATTTTTTGATAATAATCCTGAGACAATTAATTTTTTATAATAGATATCAAGAATTGAATTCTTCGGGTAAAAAAGTATCTGTCAAGTTGGCATTGTTGAAATTTGCTTCTTTAATAAATTTTGCTCCACGAAGATTAGAACCTGTGAGATTAGCATTATCAAAATTTGTACCCTTGATAGATACACCTTTGAAATTAACATTTCTGAAAGAAGTACAACCGAAATCGGCATAATTGAGATCGGCATATTGAAAATTACTCCAATCGAGTTTTGAATTACCGAAATGAGTTCCAATACATGATGAATTAGCTAAATATGCGTTATTAAAATTTGCATTTTCAAATTTGCCTTCCTTTAAATTTCCTTTGAAAAGTGTAGTCCTTTGAAAAGAACAATTGATACATACTGCTAATGTCAGGTTAGCGGAAATCATATAACACCTTTCAAAGATTGCATCCTGCGCGGAAATTTCTACTAGGTTCGAAAAATTGAAAATACTATGAAAAAAATGTGAGGACTCTAAATTTGCTCTATGGAGATCAGCTCCCTGGAAGTTCGTATTTAAACCTGTTGCTTTCGAAAAATTGGAGCTTTTTAGTCGTGCTTTGTTAAAAATAGCACCATCCAGTTTGGAAGATTCAAAACTTGCATTATCACAAACTGAACTTGCAAAATTGGAATTTTTGAGTTCAGCTTCGGAAAAATTTGCACCTGATAGATGGGACGACTTAAAGACTGACCAGCTGAGATCTGATTTTTTAAATGAAAAATTAGAGCAGTCAAAGGCTTCAAAATAAGCTCCTTCAAGTGCAAAACCATCCAGGATTTTTAAGGATCTGACCTTCTCTTTTGATAGGAATCTTTCTGAATTACAAATATCGTAATCATCAAAAAGCGTACACATTTCTTTAACTGAATTAAATCTTATGCAATCTTTACAAATTTTATTTTTCATAAATTGTTTTATAAATTTTACTCAAGAATCCGTTTATATTCAAGTGTTTCAATTGACTTTGGAAGCACTTTTAAATAAAATTACATTGAGAATTGATTAAATCATGAATGCAGATTCCATAATTAAAGAAATTACAAGCAATGGCAAACTGAATTTCCCATATTACGATATCGATCTTGTGGAGAAAGCCTATAATTTCGGAACGCAAATCCATAAAGGTCAATTTAGGCAATCAGGTGAACCTTACATCTCTCATCCACTGTCCGTCGCAAAGATCTTAACTGAATGGAGAGCCGATGATGTTACTATAGCTTCTGCTCTTTTACATGATGTGCTTGAAGATTCCGATGAACCTTATGACGTTCTGTACAAGAAAATCCAAAAAATATTCTCGAAAGAAATTGCTAACATCATTCAAAGTGTTTCGAAACTCGACAAGGATGGTTTCTCGAGTGCTATCGAGCGTCAGGTCGAAAACTTTCGAAGAATGATTCCTGCTATGCTGAAGGATTTACGTGTCATACTTATAAAACTTGCCGACAGAACACATAACATTAGAACAATTTCTTTCCTTCCGGAAGAAAAACAAATTAATATCTGCCAGGAAACCAGAGATATTTATATCCCTTTAGCGGGAAGAATTGGTATGGATATTATAAAATCCGAACTCGAAGACATTACTTTCAGGATACTGGAACCGGACATGTACAAAGAAATTGACAAGAAATTCTTACACTTGAAAAAGGAAAAAAAAGCATTCCTCGACAAGTCATGTTCGATTATATCCGAAAGAATTAAATCACTCGGTATAGATGCTGAAATCGATAGTAGAATAAAAAATAACTATAGCACTTATCTGAAAATGTTAAGACAGAATATCTCATTCGAAGAGATTTACGATCTAATGGGCATTAGAATTATATTGAATTCGATTAAAAATTGTTATGCTGCTCTGGGTGAAGTCCATACAGTATGGAGACCTGTTCCCATGAAGTTCAAAGATTACATTGCAATTCCAAAAGCTAATATGTATCAATCCATCCATACCACCGTTATTACCAACGAAGGCATTCCTCTGGAGGTTCAAATAAGAACAAGAAACATGCACAGAATCGCTGAATACGGAATAGCAGCACATTGGTTTTATAAAGAAAATGTTTTTTCCAGCGAAAATGGAAAATTTATGTGGTTACAAGATCTGGATGAACTTCAAAAGGGTGTGTCAGATCCTCATGAATTGCTAAGTTATATAAAAACAAATCTTTTACCCGATGAAATCTGGATTTTCACACCAAAAGGTGATATCAAAACATTCCCGAAGGGATCGACTGTTATCGATTTTGCATATAGCATTCATACCGATATCGGTCACACATTTGTCGGTGCAAAAGTGAATGGAGTAAATACATCATACAATTATGAGCTTAAGTCAGGTGATAGAGTTTCCATTCTTACCGATCAGAATAAAACACCACACTGGAACTGGTTAAAAGTTGTCAAAACCGCAAAAGCAAAAGATTCTATCAAACAGTGGTTAAAAAAACATGAAAAGGAAAAAGCAATTAAAATAGGTTGGGACATATCAATTCAAGAACTTGAAAAACATAATATTATTTACGATAAATTCTTTAAAAACGAAGGTTTTAAAGAATTTCTCAAACAGATTGGATATAAAAATATTGATGATTTCATGGCTGCTGTCGGTCATTCGAAGGTCAACATTACAAAATTTTTGGAAAACCATCCACAACTTCTCAGTGACCAAAATCTATTCCAGAAAACCTCGAGATTGAAAAAGGTTTGGAGTCTCGGAATTGAAAAACGAAAACAGCATATACCAGTTGTTCTGTCAGAAGAAGATGGTAAAGTAACACATTATGCAAAATGTTGTAATCCCATACCAGGGGATCAAATCGTTGGATTCAGAACTTCAAACAGAGGCTTATCAATTCATAAAAGAGATTGTAAAAATCTGGTGACAATAGATGTGGAAAACCTTATTAACATGATCTGGAATAGCAAGGATAACAGCATGCATAAAGCCAAGATCATTGTTGAATCAACGAGAAGAATTGGATTGCTTGCTGATATATGTATTGCTATTTCAAAAGAAAAAGCATCAATTATTTCGGCTAAGGTAATTGAAAAAAGTGAAACAAAAATCGAATCAAAATTTGTTCTGGAAGTAAAAGATCTTAAGAATCTTAATAAGGTCATGACTTCTATAAGATTGGTCGAAGGAATTGTCGGTGTTTTCAGATATTGATGTAAGGAGTAAAAATGGGAAAAAAATTAGTTGTGACAAAAAGAGCTCCTGATGCAGTTGGGCCTTATTCACAAGCTGTAAAAATTGACAATTTAATTTTTACATCAGGGCAAATACCCATCATCACCGAAACAGGAAAAGTATATTCCGGTGATATCAAGAAGCAGACTGAAATTGTCTTGAATAACCTAAAAGCATTAATTGAGGATGCGGGTGGCTCACTTGAAGATGCAATAAAAATAAACGTTTACGTTAAAGATATTGAGGATTACGGAAAAATAAATGAAGTCTATGAGAGATATTTCAAAAAAAGTAAACCGGCAAGATCCCTGTTTCAGGTTGCCGGTTTACCTAAAGATGTCAGTATAGAAATAGATGCAATAGTTTATTTAAAGAAATCTTAAAAAAAAGTTTGTACATTAACTTGCTTTGCTTATCTTTCCAGCCTTCAAACATCCTGTACAAACCTTCATCTTCTTAGTATTTCCATTAACTAGAACCCTAACACTATGCAAGTTGGGATTCCAGCGCCGTTTGGTTGCATTGTTCGCGTGGCTCCTCCTGTTCCCAAACATAGGACCTTTACCGCATATTTCACATTTGTTTGCCATCAGCAATCAACTCCTTATCTGAAGAGGATTCTATTGAATCCTCGGTCTATCAAAATTAATGAGATAATACTGATTTCTTATCTCATTGAATACATGACCATAAATATCAAGTTCGCCTTCATCCCACGTTATATAACCACTACCAAATTGCAAATCCAATCCAAAATAATGTGAGAAATCGACAATAGCTGTTGAATTACCAGCAATTGGTGCTATAGATTCTGTGTGGACAAGCTTACCACTAGCATCAAAAAGGGTCATTAAAGGATTGATTTCAACTGCAGATTTATTCGTTATAAAAAACTGAGTTGTCAATCCAGCACTCTCATAGGTCAACCATACCGGTATATATATAGTCTCATCCATCGGTGTATTGAATTCGAGTGCATATCCTGAATCCAATACCGGATTAAACACTTTTGCAAATAACAACAGAGGTGGTCCATCCCATGAAATGTAACCACTACCAAATCCATCAAGAACAGTCGGTTCATCACTCAAAGTAATCACTTTCATGTAGGAACCGGGGAAACTATTCTGTAATATATGTAAATCTCTGCTTTTTGAACCATCTGAATTATTTAAAGTCAATGTAACATTTGTCGCTTCACTTAATGTGCCTGTATTAGTAAGATAGAATGATGTATCCCAACAGAAAGTTGTCGGATCTTGAACCATCGGTCCAACAAAAGATCCAACGGCAGGATATCTAACCAATCCGTCAACACCATCAGCGAATTCAAAATAGAAGCTATGAGTACCCTCTGTCATGTCGAAACGAGTAACCGTATATTGACCATTCGATTCAGTTCCGCTCGATAAAAACATCCTGAATGGAATACCATCAAGAACGAGATTTGGTATTGTTGGTGCATCACCATCCTGGTCAAAGTAATGTACGTGGAACATAAATTGCTTAGTCCTGCTACCCTCGATCGGATTCACACCACCATTTGAAAGAACAGGCAAAAAGCCTGGAGCAGGTGCTTTATCTGCATCTAATGCAACTTCCTCTAAAATTGCATCATTATATGGATCGAGAATTCCATGCTCTATTGTCTCATCAACTGATAATTTCTGGATGGGATAAGAATTTATTGTATTTTCAAAATCCGTAATCCCTTCATATCCTGATACAAGAGGAAATAAGCTTGGAAAATCATAAGGTGGTACAGCAACTTGAGCCGATGCACATGCAGAACCTTGAATTTTTCTCCAGTTTGGAATTTCGATTCGCGATTCGAATGGTGGATAGCAGTGAACCGTATAACCGGAATTACTTTGAGTATTGTATACTGCCTCGAAAATGCTTAAAACTCCTTGATCCCATTCAACCTTAGCATAACCTTCTGTTCCACTTGGAACATCCGTATTGCCAACAATAACAGTTTCCATAATGCCTGGCTCGAGTTCAAAAGAAACTCTCGAGAATAACTGACCATAACTACTGTAAAAGCTTATTGTTCCAGTCGATATCACATTACTCTGGTTGGTCAAGAATATCGCTGAATTCATTTTCAAGAAAACATCAAAATTGTAATAAGGGATATAAATTGGTGACATCCTTGGAATATCAAAAGGAATCGGAAAAGCATATCCCGTATAATTGTAATAAACAATTCCCCATGCCAGTAAACTTCCAGTATCCCAGGTTATTTCACCGTATCCGTAGTTGTTGATTATATCTGTTTCCAAATTTTTTAAGCTGATCGTCCTCTGACCTCTCGCCGGAATAGTGAAATCACCATCATACTTCAGTAATCCATCCTTTGTTCTGAGAACTAAATTGACCTGGGTTGGCGTCGTTCCAATGTTGTTGATGGCAAATAAAGTATCTATTTCAGGTCTGACCTGCCAGAATGGTATGTTGATGGCGGCTGCAAGAACTGTCGGACCATCAAAACATCCTTCATCTGGATATCTCGTCGCAGCATCAATTGTATTCTGGAAATGGAAAGAATAGCAATTATCGAAGCCTATTCCAATATCAGATCCTTTAACAACAGCCTGATAGGTTCCATTATAAGATTCTCCCGAAATCCGAACCATATCATAAGGAATATTGTTGACGTAAAGTCTTTGCATTTTCGGCGGCAATCCCTCTAAATCCTGATAATCTACGGAAAAGAAGAATTCCGTTGATTCATTCCCTATCTCAGGTTCGAGTTTTGCGTTTTCGAGTATCGGCGCCTGTAAAACAAAAGGACCTTCAAAATACTCTGTCGCATTCTCTGGTAACCTTCCAATCGAATCGTAAATGTCGGATACAACAAAATAATAATTGTGATTGCCCTTGGAAAGAGTTGTTTCATATACCATAACCGATCCATCAACAGATGATGAACTTGGTACCATATCATGAGGAACTCCATCAATATATACATTTGCTGTATTGATAGGATCACCATCAGGATCTGAATATTTCACCTGATACGTGAATCTTGTATTTGTATTACCCTCAGTAGGTGTTACAAATCCATCAGTTAATACAGGCGATTCATTCACTAAAGGTCCTGTTATACTGCCAGTTACTGGATACCTTACAACTGTCGGTGAATAATCCTGGAATAAAAAGTAAAATGAATGATAACCTTCCCCAAGATTATTTCCTGTTGATGTATAAGAATAAACACCATCATGAACTGAACCTGATGTCAATGTCAGGTTGTGACGATCTGTAATATCATCACCATCAATATAAATCCATGCTAATGGACCTGGATGTGTTCCACCATCAGGATCAATATAAACCGCAGAGAATGTAAATGTTGTGTCCATACTACCCCTTTCAGGTGAAACGCACATAACATCTAAAACATCACAGCTTACCGATGGTAAATCATTTACAATTGGAGAATTATCGAAAACACCCGAAACCGGGAACCTGACTGTTGCAGCCGTATCCCAGTTTCCGTCACTGAATTCGAAATAATAACTGTGCTTGCTATCATCAAGACCTGCAATATCATAATAGTAAGTTCCTTCATAAGATTTACCACCCTTGAGATACATCTTTACAGGTGGATTATCATCTATAAATAAGTTGCAAAGTTCCGGAGGATCTTGATCAGCATCCGAATAATTCACTCTGTATACGAATGTTGTCGCTTTATTACCCATCGCAGGAGTAACCTTGTTATTCGAAAGAATAGGAGGAGTGTTTGCTGCTCGCTGAGTTATCCTATACATCTTGCCGTCCCATGAACCAACAATAATGTCTCCATTATCAAGAATAATAGGTGAGGACGACAAGGGTCCGCTTTCTTTCAAATAACTCCAAGTCCTGGTGTTATCATTGTTCAGGACATAAATCCTTCCATCCTGACCACCGAATACGATGTGATCCTCGTAATCTGTTACAGGTGATGATAACACAACATTTTCAATATTTTCATAACTCCACTGTTGTGAGCCATTGTTGATGTTCAAGCTGTAAACTTTGTCAGATGCAACATAAATGTTGTTATTGGAACCAAGAGCCGGAGATGATGTTTCGAATTTTGCTCCAGTTTTAAAACTCCATTTCAATGTTGGAGGTACGTTAACAGTTCCATCGTTAGAAAGGCAATAAACAAAGTAATCGTTAGCTGTAAATATTATTGATTCGACTAAACCAGCATTTTCAATAAGTAAAGGTGTAGATTTAATAACATCCTTGGCTTTGAATTTCCATTTTAACGTTCCATCGGATCTTATTGCATAAAAATAAGTATTAGTTGCACCAAAGAAAATATCACCATTGGTAGAAATAACAGGTGAACCATTAATAGATGCTTTACCGATTTCATAAGCCCAATTTAATTTACCTTTCATCGACAACGCATAAAGAATACCATTCGAGGATCCAACTATGATATTACCATTTGGAGCTATCACAGGTGAAGAAGTTGAAATACCCTCTGCAGAATATTTCCATAAAAATCTGTTACCATTCGCCTGTTCTGTTTGATTATCTACTGCATTCAAACAATAGATGTTGTTATCTCTGGATGGAAAAATTACTGTACCATTAGGTCCCAATGTTGCTGAACTGTCGATCCAGTTTCCTGTTTCAAAACTCCATGCTAGGCTCATATCAGGATTCAAGCAATAAAAATTAAAATCTCTGGAACCAAAATATATACGACCATCCCAATCAACTACCGCTGATCCAGGAATAGGACCACCCGTTTCATAAAATGAGAATTCCGGCACATCCGGTATGACACTTGTCGGTGAATTTGATTTTCCGGTGTGCATCCTGTCATGCCTGAATAAAGGCCATGGACTGATCGCAGGTCCGTAAAATTTGTCATTACCCATAGGCATCCTTGCCGAAAATTCATTATTATCATTCGGGTTATGATCCCTGTCATTCGAGAAATAGAAACTATATGTATTTAAACCACCCGGTAGAGTACCCGGTGGAACAGTACATGAATAAATAGCATTCCCAGGAGAACCTGTCCCCGTTTCAAGTGTCATCGTTCTTCCGACAGGTTCATCATTTAAATAGACCAAAGCTTCATCCGGACCTTTATTAAATGGACTGAAGAATCTTACTGAAAATGTATATTCTTGATCGGAATCTCCAACCTGCGGTGAAACTGAAGGTTCGGTTAATTTAAGAGGATAAATTACTCCATTTTCCGGATAAGTTACTGTACAAGATGCTGTAAACCGGTTTGATTCTTCAGTATCATCTGAAAATTCGAAATAAAAGAAAGGATCCGGTGAAGGGATTAAAGCTTCTACTGCATACCAGTCACATTCTGTTAGATACTCATTACCACTCTTTTCGTATGTCATGTCGAATGAATCACCAAGTATTACCGCATTTTTATCTAGTGGAATTTCCTCATCGATATCAAAATATAAAATACGTAAATTCAGATTGGTAAAATCCCCCTCTTCATTATACTCGGCACGTACTTCCAAACCATTAGAAATTAACGTAAGTGGACTCTGTATTGTATCATCAAGTTCGGGACACATATTGGGACCATTCACTACACCCTCTGAATCGATAGTGGAGAACATCGCATTATACTCATCTGTATACTCAACATAATAACTATGCAAACCTCCACGAAGCTCCCTACCCATAAATCCATTGGAAGGATCTGTTGTATATTCAAAATAATCATCGTCATTTAATTCCATGGTTTCATTAACAGGTCCACTTTCAGGTGCATTATCCATATCTATATAAAAACACATATTTCCCGCAAGGTTTTTTAAATCATAATCTCTTACAAGAGTTACACTTGTAATTTCATCACAATTAGGATCCAGCGGGGCTCCCCTGTCCGTCACTGACGTTGCAAGATAGGTAAATACCGTTGGGGTTTTACCCATATTGTTGTTGTACCTGAAACCGTATGCACGATTCAGAACATCAGCAACACCAGCAGTCATGCCACCCTCGGGTGGACTGTTTTCCTGCAAGGCAAAAAGTCGACTGAACGCCGATTCAATCGCATAAACTGCAAATATTGGATCGTCGTTCGGTGGAGCTGGGTCATCTTCAGTTGCAGGTTCTGCATCAATCAGATACCCAACCACAGGTGTTGAAACCAACCCACCGTTAGAGATCATTGTATTCCATTCTAAAAATTCATCTTCCCTTTCATCATAGTACATCGCCCTAACCATTGTACCTGAACCGAAATATACAACACTATTACTATCTAAAGCAGGAGAGGTTAAAAGATTACCACCTGAAGCAGGAGTATATGTTCGGAAAAGGGTTAAATCTCTATTGTCGAGTAAGAAAATATTATCACTTGTTAATACATACAAATATGGACCACTAAGTGCTGGTGATCCTGTAATCTCTTCATCAACTACGAAAGGCAACGTTTCTGTTTCTGTTGGATCAAAGGCTGAATACTGATCGGTTACTAAATGAACATCTCCAGCTCTGGTGCAAAGAAAAATTTCTGCGTATATCGAACCACCACCAGCATTTATGTTCGGTCTTACTGTCAAACCAGAAAACTGGAATGTACCGCTTGAAAAAGAGGCGATTGTATTCGTTTCTACCCTGTAAGACCAATCCAATATAGCCTGTCCCGGTGTTGCAATATCCTGCTGAACTGCATATAGGACAATTGAATAAGAACCATCATCATCATCATCTACTAGGGCAAGAACATACGCATGACTTACAGCAGGAACTGTTGAATCCGTTACACTTGCAACGGATACAGGTGCCGAAAAATCCGAGGTAAAATATGGCTCGATTGCTGTTATATCCTGGGGAGACCAGCTGTATGCCTGTGTACCATCAGTTACATTAATACAAACTAGCCGACCTTCAAGATCCGCATCCGCATCGACATTAATATTGGTCACGACATAAAGCCTGCTTGTTAATCGATCAAATGTTGGGGAACACCTAACTTCTCCACCTACCTGAAGAGGAGGTAATATTGAAGGTGACATGTCCAGATTCATAAAAAAAACTGTTCCCTGATTTGAAACAATATATATCGACTCGTTTGCATCATCTATCACAGGAGAAATGTTGTTGAATGTCGCACCTCCCGCTAAACTAACCGTTGTAGGAAGTTGGTTTATATCAAGACAATCATTCTCGATATATTCCGAATGATGCCGGATCATATATGCAGCATTTCCTCCATCCGCATTAACAAGCTGGTAAACATAACCGTCACCATCAACTGCGGGAATAGATGCTGTATCAGGATCAATAGCAATATCAGCAGAATAAGACCAAACACGACGTAATTCTAATTCTTCATCAAGGGAAGGTAACACCGCCCCATTCGCACCACTGGTATAGACCCCCCTGTGCTCAGCATCATTTTGAAACTGACGCCATGGAGCTTGCAAAGCTTGAGGTAAGACCAAAGAAGGGATTGAAAGCATGCATATCGTTATAATTAATAATAGAGTACCTCTGGATACTTTTAACATTTTTTCCTCCTGATGAAATGAAAAATACCAAAACACTTGAATACTATTAAATTAACCTTGTCTAAATTAATTCAAATACAAACATATTTCTTTCCTCAATAAGTATAAAGTCAATCTTGGATTTTGTCAAGAAAATTTGCTTCTATGAAGATGAAACCAAACAACGTGAAAGCTTTATTTGAGGTTTCATTTACAATTAATTTAATATTAAAATTTCACATAAAGAAAATCCACTGAATTATAACCTTTTAAAAATTTTTCTGGCTCAGAATTTTGAAATAAGATTTATCTCAGAAATAACTAATATAATTTATTAATGCTCGTAAAATCATAAAGTTCTGTATTAAATATCAATATCTTGACAATCCAAAGATTTTACCTTAATATCAAAAAATAATTTTAACCATAAAAATATTAATTTATTGAAAAATTCTCTAATCTATGTGGATATTTAGACGAAAAATCAAATTGATTTTGTATTTATCTTTATTTCTGATAATTATCACTATTGGAGATTCAAATCTTGAAGGATATCAACAAAATATTGACAGTTTAATAGATGATCTTAAAAGCTCGGATATCTATAAAGCTAAAAAAGCAATCGAAGAACTCACTTCCATCGGTTCTGATGCATATGAAAAAATAATAACCCATATAAATGATATTGACCGAAATGTCTCATCAAGATGTATAGAAATTTTGGGAAATATTGGTGACAAAAGAGCATTAGATCCTCTTTTAATAAAATTGACTGAACTATCAGAAAAATCCACTCCCGACATTTTTACAAAAAGATTCCTGAGAATTATTACAATACAATCTTTAGGAAAACTCGGAGATTTAAAAACAGTTCCTAAACTGATATCTATCAAAAACAATGGAACTGAATATGATAAGGTGCATTCTTTAATTGCCCTTTCAAAAATTGGTGAGAAATCTGCCCCCTTTGAATTGATTGGATTATTATCTAGCAATAATAAAAATATAAGATATGTTGCCGCCGATTATATTGGCAAATTATCTATCAAAGATGGAATTGATGAGTTAGTTAACTCTTTGAATGACGAAGAATGGTTTGTAAGGGATACTGCAGTTGAGTCCCTTGGTAAACTCGATGCAAAAGAGGCAATCCCGTTTATTAAGACTCTACTGGATGATCCTAATCCATTTGTTAGGCAAACCACCTCAGAAGTTTTGAATCAATTAACATCCGGAAATTTTTAATCCAACTTAAACTTCTTGTAGAAATTTCTGTATATGAACCAAAGATATTCACGTCAAATTATTTTCTCTGAAATCGGTGCTAAAGGTCAGGAAGCCCTGGAAAAAAGCAGGGTAATAATTATCGGCTTGGGGGCTCTCGGTTCACACATTGCAGATATTCTCACAAGAGCTGGTATAGGTCACCTTTTACTTGTTGATAGGGA
>Ga0272441_10003317_pt1 | contig 30755 bp, 22 predicted proteins | sample SSMProp6N_FD_193582 | JGI IMG/M metagenome (GOLD analysis project Ga0272441, IMG submission 193582) | Marine sediment archaeal communities from Little Sippewissett salt marsh, Falmouth, MA, United States - SSM-Prop-6N | ecosystem: Environmental > Aquatic > Marine > Wetlands > Sediment ... | reverse complement strand
CACAACGACCCGGTCCACGACGACCAGCACCTCGCCGGCCGAGTCGAGGCGCGTCGCGTCGGGCGGCGGCGACTCGTCCCCGTAGTCCAGGTCGTCCACGTGGTGCTCGGCCCCATCGATCATCACTCGCACGTAGCCCCGGGCACGGAGATTCTCCACCGCCGCCTCGTGCGTAAGCCCCGCGCTGCGCTCGAGCGGAAACGTCACGTAGACGGGTGTGTCCGCGGGGAGAGCCAGGACCTCGTCGGTGGCGGACTGCACGGTGTCGGGAACGACGCGCTTGCCACAATCCGGGCAGACCGTATGCCCCACCCGACTCCACAGCAGACGCATGTAGTCGTAGGTCTCGGTCGTGGTGCCCACCGTCGAGCGGCTCGACTGCACCGTGTTTCTCTGATCGATCGCCACGGAGGGAGCGACGCCGTCGATCCAATCCACGGCCGGCTTGGGCATCCGTTCGAGGAACTGTTTGGCGTAGGTCGAGAGGGATTCGACGTACCGGCGCTGGCCCTCCGCGTACACCGTGTCGAATGCCAGGCTCGACTTCCCGGAGCCGCTGGGTCCGGTCAGTACGGTCAGCGCCCGGTGAGGGATTTCGACGTCAACCCCCTTCAGGTTGTTCTGCCGGGCGCCGCGCACGCGAATGGAGGTGAGCATGCGGCGATGATGAACCCGCGACGGGGGAGCGTCAAACGACCCGGGTGGAACGCCACCCTCATGCCGGGTATGTTCGGGGAGCCTGACCCTCGAGCATCGGAGAAACGACCCTGCAGACATCGCCGGAAGGGCCCGTCCAGGAAGAAGAAGCGCTGGGCAAGGCGTACGACGCGCGCCTCATGCGGCGGCTGCTGGCCTATCTGCGCCCCTATCGGTGGTACGTGGCGACGGCCGTCGGAATCCTCATCGCCGCTTCGGGCCTCGCCCTTGTCGGACCGTGGCTCACGAAGATCGCCATCGACCAGGCTTTTCCGGCCGGAGACCTGAGGTTGCTGGCCCTCCTTGCCGTCATCTACGTGGGCTCCATGCTCGTGGCAGCGGTGCTCGAATATGCCCGCACGCTGCTGACAACCTGGATCGGCCAGCGAGTGATGGAGGACCTGAGAGGCCAGATCTTCGGCCATCTTCAACGCCTCGAGCTGGCGTTCTTCGATCGAAACCCCGTGGGCCGGCTCATGACGCGGGTCACGAGCGATGTCGAGGCCCTGAACGAGATGTTCACCTCGGGCGTGGTGACGATCTTCGGGGATGTGTTCACGATCGGCGCCATCGTCACGGCGATGCTGATCCTGGATTGGCGGCTGGCCCTGGTGACGTTCACCGTCCTGCCGATGGTCTTCGCGTCCGCCTGGCTGTTCCGGACGCGGGTGCGACGGGCCTACCGGGACATCAGGCTCCGCCTCGCGCGCATCAACGCGTTCCTCCAGGAGCGGATCAGCGGGATGAGCGTGACACAGCTCTTCCGCCAGGAAGGTGAGACCTTCGACCGCTTCGAGGAGATCAACCGCGACCACCTGTCCGCTCACCTCAAGTCGATCACGTACTACGCGCTGTTCTTCCCTACGGTGGAGATCCTGGCCGCCGTGGCGATGGCCCTGATCATCTGGTACGGCGGCTCGGAGTCGCTGCGCGGCGCCATGACCGTCGGCACGATCGCGGCGTTTCTCCAGTACGCGAGGCGTTTCTTCCGGCCGATCCAGGATCTGTCCGAGAAGTACAACATCCTGCAGAGCGCGATGGCCAGTTCCGAAAGGGTGTTCAGACTGCTGGACCGGGAACCTCACCCCGTCGAGTCCGAGCCCGGGGTGGCGCAGACCGGCCACGCGCCGGCGGGCGCGGAAGGCGTATCGAAGGCGGATTCGGCGATACCGGCCGTCCCGACCCGGGGAGGGCGGATCGAGTTCCGGAACGTCTGGTTCCGGTACGGCGACATGGAGACCGACGCCGCACCCCTCGACGCCGAGGATGTCGACTGGGTGCTGAAGGACGTGTCGTTCACGGTCGAGCCGGGACAGCGAATCGCGATCGTCGGGGCCACGGGGGCGGGCAAGTCGACCCTGATCAACCTCCTGATGCGCTTCTACCGCCCGCAGCGGGGGACCATCTTCCTCGACGACACGGACGTCTCGCTCGTCCCCGCGTCGGAGGTGAGAAGCCGGATGGGACTGGTGCTCCAGGATGTCTACCTGTTCTCCGACACGGTTTCCAGGAACATCGATCTCGGCCGGCCCGGCGTCGGCGCGCACGAGGTGGAGGAGGCCGCGCGCCGGGTCGGAGTGGCGGCTTACGTGGACCGTCTTCCGGGCGGTTACGAGCAGCGACTCGGCGAGCGGGGCAGCAATCTCAGCGCCGGCGAGCGACAGCTGCTCAGTTTCGCGCGAGCCCTTGCCGGCGACCCGGACCTGCTGATCCTGGATGAGGCCACGAGCGCCGTCGACTCAGAGATCGAGGCCCGGATCGAGATGGCCCTCGAGGCCTTGATGGAGGGTCGCACGAGCCTCGTGATCGCACACCGCCTCTCGACGATCCGAAACGCAGACCGCATCCTGGTCATGCATCATGGTGAGATTCGAGAAACCGGAACACACGACGAGCTTCTGGAACTCGGTGGGCTGTACATGCGCCTGTACCGACTCCAGTTCGCCGGATCGCCGAGCGCCGCATGAGTGAACTCCTGGACTTCGTGGTAGGACTGGACTCGCGGTGGGTGCTGGCGGGACTGCTCGTCGTGCTCGACGCGTGGGCGATCGGGATGATCATCCGGGCGCGCCCGGCCACGAAGGTCGGGATCCTGTGGAGCGGGATCATCATCCTGTGCCCGATCATCGGGCTGCTGTTCTGGTACGCCCTCGGGCCGAAGCCCATCCCGGGAACGGCAAAGCAGGGGAACTGAGTCAGATCGCGGGCTTCTCGCTCAGAAGGCCCATGATCAGGCGTGCCGAGGCCTCCGTCGCTCCCCGCCCGCTCTCCACGTAGCGCCGCGCCTCCCGGCCCATTTCGGCTCTGCGGCCCGGATCACCCGCAAGACCTGAGAGGATCGAAGGTACGAGGTCGGGTTCCGCCTCCACGGCGATCCCCCTCTGAACCATCTGGCGGGCCTCCCAGCGGTCGTATACCGGGCCGAACAGAACGGGCAGCCCGGCCGCCGCCGGCTCGACCACGGAGTGCAGGCCCTCTCCCCCGATCCCTCCGCCGACCCAGGCCAGGTCGCACTCCAGGTACAACTCGGCGAGGAACCCTACCGCGTCCACGATCAGCGGGGGCGGCATTCCCGATCCGGGGCGCGCCGCGCCAGCCGGGGCCGGACCGGCGGACCAGAGACGTGGCTCGACTCCGAGGTGCTCCAGGCAGAGGTCGCGTATCCGCCTCACCGCCGACGCATCCGGCTCGTGGGGCACGAGAATCATCTCCAGGTCGTCGTCCGCCCCGGTCGGCCGCGATGCCGCGAGCACAGCCGCCGCCTCGACCAGGATCCTCTCGTCCTCGGGCCACGTCGATCCTGCGCATAAACGCACCTGCCCGGACGTCCCATCCGGCAGGCGCCGACCGCTGCCGGAGCTTGCCTGCCGGGCCCGGTCCACTCTCTCCAGGGCCCGTTCGAACGAGGCATCCCCCGTGACCTGGATCGCCTCCTTGCGAGTTCCCAGCAACTCGAGTCTTTCGACTTCCTCCTCGGACACCGCGCCCACGGCGTCGAGTCGACCGTAGCTCGGGACCAGGAGCTGCCGCCCGGGACCCCGCAGTCTGCTGCTGCTCGGCCGGACCGTGGCGTTGATCATGCCCAGGGGTATCTCCAGCTCCGCAGCGGCACGCGTGAGAGCGGGCCAGGCGTCCAGCTTGGCGAACACCATGGCGTCAGGCCGGGAGCCTTCGAGCGCTTCGCGGCAGGCCGCCATCGTCTCGAGTGGAGGATATCCGGCGTAGTCCGCCACCAGTTCGTCGAGGACGCTCTCGGCGGAGGGAGAAGAATAGCTGACCAGGAGCTGAAGGTCGGGCCTCTCCGCGCGCACACGTTCCACCACGGGGATCGCGCCGGCCAGCTCGCCCGCCGATGAGCCGTGCAGCCACAGCAGCGGGCGGAACGGATCGCGCTCGCGCTCCGCCCAGTGCACGATGTCGCCGGCGGCCGCCCGCCGACCCTCCACGGCGGCCGAGACCTTGGGGGAAGCGGCACTGAAAGCCGGAAGCAGGGGCCTCAGCGCGTTGACCGCCACGTTGTAGAGGTTCTCGAGCAGGCTCACGGTTCCTCTGGGGTCCGGTGCCCCGGCCAGGCGCCCTCTCCGGTCCACTCCCGGAAGCTCTCGGGTCCCGACCGTCACGTACTGGTCCATTATAGTACGGCAATCGTCCATGTCAGGTACAGGATCGCCCCCGGTCGACCTCGACGTCGCGGACGGGACTCGCTGCACCCATCCGGAACGCGGTATCATTCTCACGGAATCGAACCCCCGTGAGGAGCGCGTGCGCTACATAGGAAACAAGACGAAGCTCGTCCCGTTTCTCCTCGAGACGATCGGCGAGCTGGGCCTCGCACCGGGGGTGGCCTGCGATCCGTTCGCCGGCACCGCGAGTGTCGGGCGCGCGCTCAAGAGCGCGGGCTGGCGCGTGCACTGCGGCGATCTCCTGGCGGTGTCCTACGCGTACCAGGTGGCGCGCGTCGAACTCGACCGGACCCCCCGCTATCCGGGAGTCCTCTCGGGAGGAAGCGCGAGTCGAAGAGCCATGAGCTACGGGGCCGTTCTGCGCGTACTCGAGGCTCTGCCCCCCAGGCCCGGCTTCGTCACCGAACACTATACGCCGGCCGGCGAGGACGGGCGTGAGCATGGTCGCATGTACTTCACGCCGGAGAACGGCGCCGCGATCGACGCGATGCGGGATCGAATCTCGGACTGGCGCCGTGACGACCTGATCGATCGTGCCGGCGCACAACTTCTGTTGGCCACCCTGATCCAGGCCGCGGACCGGGTCGCGAACACCACCGGGGTCTACGCTTCCTTCGTGAAGACCTGGCAGCCCAACGCCACACGACGAATCCGCCTCAAGCCGTTGAGGCCGACCGTACCCCCGGCATCCTCCGCATCGGGGTGTACGGCGTTCTGCGGACGAGCCGAGACCTTGTTGGGGAAGGCCGGACCGTTGGACCTGTTGTACCTGGACCCGCCGTACAACGAGAGGCAATATCCGGGCTACTACCACTTGCCGGAACTCCTGGCCCAGGGGTGGGAACCTCCCCCGGAGCTCCGGGGCAAGACAGGGCTGATACCGGATCGCGACCTGCGCTCCGACTGGTGCCGGCGGGGACGGTGTGAGGCCGCCCTGCGCTCGATCCTGGATCTGGCAGACGCCCGGCACGTGCTGCTCAGCTACAACGACGAGGGACTGTTGCCGCGCGAGTGTATCGAGGATGCGTTTCGTGCGTCCGGAAACCCGGACACCTTCCGCGTGTTCACGCGAGGCTATCGGCGGTATCGCAGTGACTCCGATGGGCCCGGCCGCCGGTACAGCGCGGACGCCGTCCGGGAGCGGGTGTACTACGTGAGGAAGCCGTGACGCCCCGCGCAGCGAGCCGGAAGGGCACCAAAGTCGGTCCAGAACGTATAGCCAGCATGACACGGAAACGCCTGCGCCACTCACTCTGTGTGACGAGCATTGCCGCCATGGCACTACTCACGGCCTGCTCCCCGGGCTACGTACTGCGTGCGGGCTGGGAGGAAGCGAAGATCCTCACTGCCCGCCGACCGATCCACGAGATCGTGCACGACACGACAGCTTCGGCCGAGCTGCGCGGAAAGCTCAGGCTGGTGCAGCACGCCCGCGAGTACGCCGAGCGGACTCTCGAACTGGTACCGGAGGATGCGTTTACCAGCTACGTCGAGCTGGAACGGGACACCCTGCTGATGGTGGTCAACGCGGCGCACGAGTTCGAGCTTCGGTGGAAGACCTGGTGGTTTCCGATCGTCGGGCGCTTGCCCTACAAAGGGTACTTCGACTTCGAGAAGGCCCGACGAGAGGCAGGGAAGCTCGATGAACAGGGATACGACACCTGGGTCCGGCCGTCGAGCGCTTTCAGCACTCTCGGCTGGTTTCCCGACCCGTTGATGTCGACGACACTCCGGGCCGACAGTGTCGGAATCGTGGAGACGGTGATCCACGAGATCACTCACAGCACGTTCTTCCCGAAGGGGCAGGCCCGATTCAACGAGAGCTTCGCCAACTTCGTGGGCCATCGGGGGGCCATCTCGTTCTTCTGTGACGGGATTGCCGACGAGGAGTTGTGCGAAGCCGCCGAAGACCGCTGGCATGACACCCGTGTGTTCGGACGGTTCTTCCACTCCGTGCTCGACCCGCTCGAAGCGGTGTACTCTTCCGAGCTGCCGGCCGACGAGATGCGTACGGAGAAGGCGAGGATTCTCCGGGAGGCGGCCGCGAGGTTCGAGACCGAGGTCCAGGCCGAGTTCCGGTCCGGGCGGTATCGCGGACTGGATCCCGAACGCGTCAACAATGCCTGGCTCCTGTCCCGGGTGCTTTACTACACTCGCCTGGACGACATGGAAGACCTGTATCAGCAGTCGGGCAACCTGACGTTGGCCGTCCGCGAGGTGATCCGGGAAACCGGGAGCGGTGACCCCTGGGAAGCCCTCGACCGACTCCTCGCGCGACCGAAGGCAGTAGCCCGGGTTCCGCGGTCGGCTAGTGCGATCGAGACTGCGGTTCGCTAGGTTCGAGCGCCATGTACAAGAGCATCCTGATCGGCGTCGACTTCTCCGACACGTCCGTAGAGACCGTCCGTTGGGCCGTGTCGCGCTTCCCCGAAGCGGACATCACCCTCTTTCACGCCATCGAGCGCCTCGGCGTTCCCGGTTACCTGACCCGCGAACTCGGGCCGAAGCTCGGCATGGTCCAGGAACGCGAACTCGACGCCCGGGCCAATCTCGAAGAGATCGCGGCGCAGTGCGGCATCGATGCGAGGGTGGAAGTCCGGGCGGGGTGGACTCCGGAGGCGCTGGTTGCCGTGGCCGAGGAGATTCACGCCGAACTCGTGGTGGTCGGGGCCCACCAGAAACGGATGTGGCCGTCGGACGAAGTCGGAAACACGTGTGTGGCCATCGTCCGTAAGGCCACCGTTCCAGTCCTGGTGTGGAGACCGATTCGCCAGGAAAAGGACAAGACGATCCTCGCGGCCCTCGACCTGAGGGACGGCAGCGCCCCGATCGCAGCCACCGGGGCCCGTTACGCTTCATATTTCGGCACGCGCCTGGTGCTGATGCATGCCATGCCCGGTACCCTGCAGGCGTATGTGCGAGTGGTCAGTTCCCCGACCAAGACCGACGAGACGATCCGGCTCCTCGAGCAGCGCGCGCGGGACGAGGCCCTCGCGCGAGTCCCAGCGGAGTTCAGGGAGGGAATCGAGATCCAGACCGCGATCGTGCGCGGCCGACCGATCGTGCACCACATCCTCACCGTGGCCGAGGCCGAGGCGGTCGACCTGATCGTCATCGGCAAGTACCACGCACCGGGACTCAAGGGTCGAGTCATCCTCGGCGGTATCACTCGGCAGATCATCCAGGGAGCGAACTGCTCCGTTCTCACCGTGCCGGTCTGACCCCATGTCCGGGACCGACGTCCCCGCCCCCGGTACCCTTACATGCGTGAGGTGCGGCAAGCCCGACCGGGAGCCCATCTCCCGGCCACCGTTCCCGAACGAACTGGGGCAGAGGCTGGTGTCCGAGATCTGCTCGGAATGCTGGGATGAGTGGAAGCAGCGGCAGATGCTCCTGATCAACCACTACGGACTGAACGTGCGCGACCCGAAGGCCCGCGAATTCCTGGTGACCAACCTGCGCGCCTTCCTGTTCGACGAAGGCGACGACCAGGCCGGGATCGACACGTCTCGAGAAGGAGACGTCAGCTGGTGACCACCAGGTTCAGCATCCGATCGGGCACGTGGATCGTCTTTCGGATGGATCCTTCACCGATGTGACGTTGCACGGACTCGTCCGCCAACGCCACGGCCCTCGCCACCTCCTCGCTCGCCCCCCGCTCCAGAGAGATCGTCGCCCGGAGCTTACCGTTCACCTGGACCGGGATCTCCACCGTGTCCGTGGCAAGCTTCTCGGGATCGAACGTCGGCCACGAAGCGTGATCGAACAGGCTCGACTCACCGCCGAGCTGCTCCCATAGCTCCTCCGCGAGGTGCGGTGCGATGGGACCCAGCATGATCACCAGCGGCCGGATCTCGTCGAGCGTGGGCACCCTGCCCGAGGCTCGAAGCGTATTCAGGAGCTCCATCAGGGCAGCGATGGCCGTGTTGAACGACAGACCGGCGAAGTCATCCGTGGCCTGGCTTATCGTCTGGTGAACCGCACGCTCCACGGCCGCGTCCGGAAAACCGGTGGCCCCCTCCTCCACCGCGGCCTCCACGGCGTCCGTCACGCGGGAGAGGAACCGCTGTGGTCCGACGATACCGCTATCCCTGAAGTCGCCACCCTCCTGGTACGGCCCGAGGAACATCAGGTACGTGCGGAAGGTGTCGGCCCCGAACCGGTCGATGTACTCGTCCGGGTTGACGACGTTGCCTTTCGTCTTGGACATCTTGGCGCCCTCCCGGATGATCAGCCCGTGCTTCCGGAAGCGCACGTACGGCTCCTCGAACGGGATGTGCCCCAGGTCGTGCAGCACCATCGTGATGAATCGAGAATACAGGAGATGCAGGACTGCGTGCTCCTCCCCACCGATGTACATGTCCACGGGTAGCCAGCGTTCCGTGCGGGCAGGATCGATCGGACGGTCGTCGAAGTCCGTGCTCGGGTACCGCAGGAAGTACCAGGAACTGTCGAGGAAGGTGTCCGACACATCGGTTTCCCGGCGCGCTTCCCCTCCACAGGACGGGCAGGTCGCAAGGTAGAACGACTCGTCCTTGGCGAGCGGAGCGATTCCATCGTCCCCCGGCTTGAAGTTCTCCAGGTGCGGCAACACGACCGGAAGGTCCTCCACGGGAACCGGCACGGTCCCGCACGCGTCGCAATACAGGATGGGGATCGGCGGGCCCCAGTAGCGCTGACGCGAGATGCACCAGTCGTGCAGGCGGTAGTTCACCTTGGGTTCGGCAAGCCCCTGCTCTCCCAGCCACTCGACGATCTTCTCCGAGCCCACGGACGCCAGGAGGCCACTGAACTCGCCGGAGTTGATCAACCGCTCGTCCTCGGAGTGCTCCACGAAGGCCTCGTCGCCCAGGTCCAGCTCTACGGATGACGGATCGGCCAACCCTGCGAACACCTCGGCCGGAGTCACGACGGGAAGGATCTCGAGTCCGAACTGGCGGGCAAACTCGAAGTCCCTCTGGTCGTGCCCGGGAACGGCCATGATCGCGCCGGTGCCGTATTCCATCAGAACGTAGTCGGCGATCCACACCGGGATGTTCTCGCCGGTCGCCGGATTGACCGCGTAGCCGCCGGTGAACACGCCCGTCTTGGTCCGATCGTCGGCCTTCCGCCTCTCGACGAGGTCGATCGCGGCGGCCGCGGAACGGTACACCTCGACCTCCGAACGCTGCTCCGCAGTCGTCAGCGACTCGACCAGCGGGTGCTCGGGAGCGAGGACCATGAACGTTGCGCCGAAGATCGTGTCCGGCCGGGTCGTGAACACGTCCAGTGTCTCGTCGCCGTCACCGGCCAGGAGGAAACGGAGGAGGGCGCCTTCCGAGCGGCCGATCCAGTTACGCTGCGCCGTCAGCGTCGACGGCGACCAGTCGATCCAGTCGAGGTTCTCGAGCAGGCGCTCCACGTATTCCGTGATCCGGAAGAACCACTGGCTGAGAAGGCGTTGGCCCACCTCGGTGCCGCAGCGCTCGCACTTGCCACCCTCCACCTGCTCGTTGGCCAGGACGGTCTTGCACGAGGGGCACCAGTTGACCGGCGCCTCCTTCTTGACCGCGAGGCCCGCGCCATAGAGCTGCAGGAAGATCCACTGGGTCCATCGGTAGTACTCGGGGTCCGTCGTGTCGACCGTGTGCGACCAGTCGAACATGATTCCCGAGCGCTCCAGCTGCCGGGTGAAGTTCGCGATACTCCGCGGGATCAGATCCATCGGGTGGACGTTGACCTTGAGCGCGTAGTTCTCGGAGTGGATACCGAACGCGTCGAATCCGATCGGCTCGAAGACGTCCTTCCCCTGCAATCGCTGGTACCGGGCGTGGAAATCGGCGCCCGTGAAGGCGTACAGATTTCCGACGTGCAGACCCTCAGCCGACGGATACGGAAACATCATCAGGTTGAAGAACGGGTTCGACGCCCCGTCCAAGTCGGGTTCGTTGATTCCTCGGGCCGCCCAATAAGCCTGCCACTTCTTTTCCAGCCTCGTCGGATCGTACATGTCTCACTGCCGGCGCTATCCGGCCTGTCGAATCTCTCGGGGTGGCCGTCCGGTCACGGGGGGACCCCGGCCGGCGGCGCTCGATTGCCAAGCGGGGGATTATGGGACGGCCCTTCCCCGGTCACAAGCTGAAGGTCACGCAGGTCATGCCTTGCTCCAGCCCGACCTCACGCCTAGGCTAGGCTCTCATATGAAACAGACCACGCAAATCGACGGTTGGCTGAGCCCCAGTGTGGCCCTCGTACTTCTCGAGTCTCTGCGCGACGTGGACACGCCGCCGGAGGTGCTCGAGGACGAGGCGTTTCACATCAGCCTTCCGCGGCGTCTCGGGCTGAGCGACGTCATCGACGGGCAGATGCGACGCTACGCCGACATGCGGAAGCGAAGGCGGCAACTGGAAGCCAGTGAGTTCCTGGATCTGCTTCGGCTCATCGCTCGCCGGCCTGACGCTCGCATGGTCTTTGAGGCCGCCGGGGACCGGCTGGGGTCGGAGTATGTCTCGCGGACCCCGCGCGCCGCGGGCTTCGCGCGGCGGCTCTCACCGGCGGGATTCCGACGGCGATCGCTTCTGCGCCATCTGCGGCGGGTCGCCGAATCTCTCAGCCCGGGCAGTGCGATCCGGTCCGACCGGACGGACCCATCGATTTCGGTGGCGCATTGTCTTCCAGCTGTGGCCGATGGCACCGGGTCGGCCTGCGGGATCATCACGGCTGCGTTTACGGCGTGCGCTCACGGCCTGGGCGAATCGACGCCGGTTCGTCACCCGCGCTGCGAGAGCCGGGGAGACGACCAGTGCCTGTGGGAGGTCGCACCGCTGCAGAACTAGCCCGCCGGCGATTCTCCTTCGTCCGGCTCACGATCGACCGCGTTCCACGGCTCCACGTGAACCACGGCGACCGAGAAGCCCGCATCGTCTACGAGTCGGCGCTCCACCGCATCCGCCACCTGGTGGCCCGCTTCCACGGTCAGGTCTCCGTCTACTTCTACCGTGAGCTCCACGAACGCGGCGCCCTCGAGATCCCCCCGGCTCCGCACTTCGGTCACGTCTTGAACGCCGGCCACGTCTGAGACGAAGCGATGGATCCTGGCCGCGTCGATGGCAGCCTGGTCCACGAGGGAGGGAATGGCCTGCCTGAGTATCTCCCAGCCGCTGTGGGCGATGAGAAGCGCCACGACAATTCCGAGCCAGGCATCGGCCGCCGTCCAGCCCCGGCTCACGATGAACAGGCCCCCCAGGACCGACGCGGTGACCAACACGTCGGTGCCGGTGTGACGTGCATCAGCCTTGAGGAGCACGCTGTTGAGTCGTTTCCCCGCCCGATTCTCGGTCCACGCCACCACCACGTTGACGGCCATCGTACCCAGGAGCACGGCGAAGGTGAGGGGCTCCAGGCGGGGGGGCGCCGGATCGCCGAGCAATCTTCCGATCGCGGCGCTCACCAGCTCGAAACAGGTGATGGAGAGGAAGGCTACGACGGCGAGCGCGCCGAGCACTTCGAACTTCGCGTGGCCGTACGGGTGCTCGTCGTCCGGTGGAGCGGACGCGGCTTTCACCGCCGCGAGGCCGACCACGTTGTTGAGCGCATCCACCCCCGAGTGGGCGGCGTCTCCGAGGACCGCCAGGGAACCCGAGCGCAGGCCGATCCAGACCTTGGCGATGATCACGGCGAGATTGGCCAGCAGAACGGCCCACAGGACCCGGCGTACGGCCGCGTGTCGGTCCGAAGTCACCGGTTGGACCAGCGCCCGGTGCCGGGTCTTCGGCCACTCCCCCTGCGCCGGGATCCGCCCATTCGATCCAGGAGCAGGCGGATGGGGGCCCTGCGCGGAGCCTTTGCCCCCGTGTCCTCGTAGCGCTCGTACAGGCCCGGGTAGCCCAGACCGATCCAGACACCGACTGCCAGAGCCAGCACACTCGCGACAATCAGAAGTACGAGAAAGGTCTGGTCGGTCATTCGTCCATCTCCGGGTTGCGCTACGCCGCTGCCTGAACCTCTATATGCCGTGCCCCGCTGACCGGACGCAACCTCTCGCGGTCCGCCAGGCCAACCGACATCCGCCTGCTTGCACATTCGCCCAGGGGAGGCCAGCTTTTGGTGAAACGTCGGCGCGTCGTGCCGGCGTCGTGCCTGACCCGGCAATTTCAACTTCAGGAGAGGTTACCGTGCGCGACTCCGACCTCCTTCGCTGCTCCTTCCGTCGGACTGTGAGAGCCAGCCTGGCCATGCTGGGGCTTGCCGCTTTTGCGGGCGGCTGTGTGGACGAAGACACCGTGTACAACGATCGGCCGTTCGGCGACGATCCGCCGGCCTCAGCCGGTGGCATGCTGGGATACGTGCAGGGACAGGCGGGAGAGCCGACGTGCGCCCAATGTCACGCCACGCCGAGCGCGAGCTGGACCACGACGGCGCACGCCGGTGCGTGGAACACTCTTCAAGACAGCGGGCACGCGCAGGAATTCTGCGAGGCCTGCCACGCGGTCAGTCAGCTCGGCAACGCGGCGACCGAGCCCGCCGGCTGGACGTCCACCGGGGATTCGAGGTACGTGGACGTGCAGTGCGAGGCGTGCCACGGGGCCGGTGAAACGCACGTGGCCAATCCGGAAGCTTCTCAGCCGCTGCCCTCGCTCGCGGTTGGCGCCGACCTTACGAACGGCTGCGGTGAGTGCCACAACGGCACGCACCATCCGTTCGTCGAGCAGTGGTCGTTGTCGAAGCACTCGGAGGTAGTCACTTTCGCCGCCAGTCGGCTCGAGTGCGCCGGCTGCCACCGGGGCCAGGGGACGCTGCTCGCATGGGGGGTCCGCTCCAACTACCTGGAGCGGGACTCTGAGGAGCCCCTCGCGGTCGTATGCGGCGTCTGTCATTCGATGCACGACAACACGTTCGAGGGTCAGCTCAGGTTCCCGGTCCAGACGCCGGACGTCGAGGTTCACCTTTGCGCGCGGTGCCATAACCGGCGTTCCGTCGCGGATCCCAACTCCAGTCACGGCCTCGAGCCGCACGCTCCGGAGACGGCACACCTGGTGGGCGAGTCCGGCTGGGTACCCCCCGGATCGGGACTGGCCCTTGGTTCGATCAGCATGACGCACGGATCGCCAAGCAATGAGAAGCTGTGCGCAACCTGCCACGTGGCCATGTACACGGTCACGGATCAGGCCACGGGGGAATTCGAGTTCCAGGCCGTTGGGCACACGTTCGAGTCAATCCCCTGCGTGGACGAGAGCGGTATCCCGAACGGCGAAGCGGACTGCGCCGTCGATGCCGGTGCCCGATCGTTCGCTGGCTGCGTGACCTCGGGCTGTCACTCGACCGCAGAATCCGCCGCCGCACTCCTGAACCTCCGGGCCGACAACATCGCGCTTCAGGTGGCGGTCCTGCTCGACCTGCTGGAGCAGGTGGATCCCAATCTCGATGAACCGGGTGGTGAGATCGACGCCACCGTCGCGACGTTCACCGTCGCCGAGGGCGGCTTCTTCAACTACAGCCTGGCGACCCATGGAGGCGACGTGTACGGGTCCACGACGCACAACGCTCCGTGGATGAGGGCGTTGCTGGAGGCCAGCATCACAGCGGTGCAGGACGAGTATGGAGTGAGTCCGTAAGGGAGGGTTCTCTCGCAGGCACTACCCGGCGGCGACGCTCGCCGGGCCGAAACAAAACGAAAGACCCGCGGAAGCCACTGGCCTCCGCGGGTCTCTTGTTTCGGGAGAGGTCGTTTCCGCTCTCTCCTGTTCCGTTTACTGGCGTCCGGCGATCAGCCGGCCGCCACGTGGCACATGGTGCACGTGGCGTCTGCCCGCCCTTCGTGGCTGGCGGGAGCCGCAGGCATCCCTTCCATCGCACCCGAATGGCACATGGCGCAGGCCTCACGTCCAGCGATCTCGTGCGGAGTCGCCGAAGCGGCACCGGTCTGCATCTCCGAGTCGGCGGCATGGCACAACAGGCACGTGTCCAGCTCTCGACCCTCGTGGTCCGCCGGGTTGGCCGGGATCCCTTCCATGGCACCGGAATGGCACATGGTACAGTTCTCCTTGCCCGCCAGGTCGTGCGACACGACCGTCGGCTTCTCCTGCGCAAACGCTGGCGCCGCGGCAAGCGCCACGAACAGCGCCGTGCCGGCAGCAATCGACATTAGACGGTTCATACGAGCTCTCCTTTGAGTTTGCTTACCTTCCCGCGGCCGCTCTCTACCGCGTAAAACAAGCACGTATATGATAGTTTACACCGGTCGCTATCGCGAGTCTCACCCTATTGGACACCACTGCAGCGTCCACTGTTTGGATCCTTGGCCACTCGCATGTTCCGCCGCGCCGTTGACGAAACCGAAGTAGCCACAACGCAACGGTTTCGCGGCACGAAAGGTGCTGTGACTCATGGGTGAAGCGCTCCCCTCGCTTCACATACATCGGAGACTCGTCATGCTCCTCCAACGACCCCCAATCGCTCGTTGGCTGATGATGCTCACGTGCGTCCTCCTGTCGGCCTCGCCGTTCGCTCCGCCGCTTCGCGCCCAGGAGACGACCGACGATCCAAACCGCACCTGCTACATGTGCCACGGCGACCCTGAGAACTTCGCGAACCGGGAGGACGGCGAGCGGCTCATCGTGACACAGGACGAATTCGCCGGCTCAGTGCACGGTGGTTTCGGGTTCGCCTGCACGACGTGCCACCGCGACTTCGCCTTTCCGCACCCGGAGGAATACGTGCCCGTGCGGTGCGGCGCCTGTCACGGTTCCGAGGACCAGCAGTACGGCGAGAGCGTGCACGGATATGCACTGGCGCGTGACAACGAACGAGCTCCGACGTGCGCCGGCTGTCACGGAAAGCACGACATACGCCGAAGCGACGACCCGGAAAGCCACACCTATCACACGCGCGTCGCGGAGACCTGCACGGACTGCCACAGCACCGCCGGACTGCTCACGGACCAGTATCTGAAGCTGCCGTCGCCCGCTGCTCAGTTCGCTCAGTCCGTCCACGGCGAAGCCGGTGAGGCCGGCGACATGGGCGCCGCGACGTGTACAGACTGTCACGGCGTTCACGATCTCAGGGGACACAACGACCCCCTCTCGCGCATCAATCGGTTGAACGTCTCTGAAACCTGCGGTGCCTGCCACCAGGACATCACCACCGATTACGACCGGTCGATTCACGGGCGGGCGCTGGCGGCCGGAATCGGCGACAGCCCCACGTGCACCGATTGCCACGGCGAGCACCTGATTCTGCATCCGTCCGACCCGGACGCCGGAACGCACGCCAATCACATGGCGGCTGACCTGTGCGGCGATTGCCATGACGATCCGGTGATCGTGGCCAAGTACAGTCTTCGAGACGACGTGGTCCACTCGTACGCCGACAGCTACCACGGGTGGGCGACCGGACGAAACCACGAGCATGCGGCCACGTGCGTGAGTTGCCACACGGCTCACCTGGTGCTGCCGACGGCCGACCCGGAGTCGTCGGTCTCCGAGGCGAACGTGGTCGCCACGTGCCAGCAATGCCACGAGGGAGCGAGCGCGGAGTTCGCCGCCTCGTACGATCACGCCGCGGCTTCCGCGGCCACGAACAAGGGCCGACGGATCGTCACCGCCCTCTACATCGGACTCATCATCGTGGTGATCGGAGGCATGGCACTCCACAACGCGCTCATTCTCAACTACTACCTGGTCGAGAAGCGACGAAGGGAACGGCAGGAGCGCGGCGTCGTGCGGTTCGACAAGATCCAGATCGTGCAGCACATGACGCTGGCCGTGTCATTCATCCTGCTCGTGATCACCGGGTTCGCCCTGCGCTACCCTGATACCCTGTGGGTGAAGTGGACGGGACTCACCTTCCTCAGCGAGCCGGTTCGGTCGTGGAGCCACCGGATCCTTGGAGTCGGCCTGATCCTGTTCTCGGTCGTTCATGTCCTCTACATCCTGTTCGCCCGCCGCGGACGCGACGAGTTCAAGGCCATGCTGCCGAACTTCCAGGATCTGAAGGACTTCATCGACAACATGCGCTTCCACACGTGGGGCACGAAGCGCAAACCGCGCTTCGGACGCTACGACTACACGCAGAAGGCGGAGTACTGGGCCCTCGTCTGGGGTACCGCCCTGATGGCCATCACCGGGCTGGTACTATGGTTCCCGGTTCTGGCCACCACGTGGGCTCCGGCCTGGGTGGTCTCCATCTCGGAGACGATCCACTTCTACGAGGCCTGGCTGGCGATGCTGGCGATCGTGGTGTGGCACTTCTTCTTCGTCATGGTGCACCCGGATGTCTATCCGATGAGCTGGATCTGGCTCACCGGGAAGATGCCCGAGCACGAGGTGCAGGCCGTGCACGGCCGCTGGTACGATGAAGAAGTCCAGGACATGCTCGACGCGCTTCCGCCGGGTGAAACGACGGCGGGGCTGCCGGACCGTCGAGCCGACGCAGGCTGATACCGGGCAGGCCGATTGCCCCGCGGGTCGGGCAACCCCCGACCCACGGGTTGTTGTGCCCACGAGTGTTGTGTCATTCTGACCCAATCCGACTCCCTATCACGGTTCGGCAAGACTTGGACACACGCATATCTCGTTGTTCGGTGTAGCTTTGCCGAATTGTGTCCGGTTCTTGCAGGTTGTGCGTGCGGCGTTGCGGGTCTCAGCAATCGGGGCCCGCTCCGCCCTCGTGTAGGGACGACCACTCCTTCCGGAGGTCCAATGCGGATTCGGAAGTTCAGAATAGCGAAGCGACTGACCCCGCTGGCCACTGCGGCCACGCTCTTGATATTGGCGGCCCCTGCCGCCGCGCAGGAAGTCAACTGTCTGATGTGTCACGAGAACCCGGCGTTCTTCCAGAGCCAGGAGAACGGCGAGCGTCTCGTGGTCACCCAGGAGTCGCTGTCGGGCTCGGTACATGGCAGCCTTCGTTGCCAGGACTGTCACGCGGGACTCGAGTTCCCCCACCAGGCAGACGCCCCGGCGCCGAGCTGCGGGCAGTGCCACGGGAGACAGTCGCGCCAACACCAGCAGTCGCTGCACGGGCAGGCCGCCGCCCGCGGCGACGCGCTCGCACCGGAATGCGCGGACTGTCATGGCACGCACGAGATCCTGTCGAGTCGGGAGCTGGCTTCGCCGACATCGGTGATGAACATCCCGGTCCTGTGCGGCGAATGTCACCAGGAAGGTACGGAGGTATCGGAGCGAATAGATATTCCGCAGGACAGCATCCTGCACAACTACTCCCTGTCGATTCACGGGGCCGGCCTGTTCGAGCGCGGCCTGTCGGTGACCGCCGTATGCACTTCCTGCCACACGTCGCACTTCATCCTTCCGCACACGGATCCCCGCTCGAGCATCCACGTGGACAACGTTGCCGGGACGTGCATGGCATGTCACGCGCGGATCGAGGAAGTGCACACGCAGGTGATCGAAGGCCGACTGTGGGAAGAACAGCCCCATATGATCCCGGCGTGCGTGGACTGTCATGAGCCGCACGAGATTCGTCGCGTGTTCTACGATGCGGGGGTCGCGAACGCGGACTGCCTGGCCTGTCACTCAGACCCGGAGCTCACGGGCACGGATCTCGACGGAAACACGGTCTCGATGTTCGTGGACGAGGGCCCTTACAGCATGGGGGCGCACCTGGGCACGACATGCGCGCAGTGCCACACCGACGTGAGCGTCGCGTACGATGAGCGGCCATGCGAGACGGTCTCCTCGGCGGTGGACTGCTCGATCTGCCACGCCGGACCGGTCTCCGAGTACCAGGCCAGCAGCCACGGCACACTGGCCGCGGAGGGTGTGACCGACGCTCCCACGTGCCTGGATTGTCACGAGAAACACGCCACGGGGGACAACGACAATCCGACCTCGCCGACGTATGCCCGGAACGTCCCCGAGCTGTGCTCTACCTGCCACCGCGAAGGGGAAGCAGCGGCCCAACGCATTCAGCACGAGGGCGACGATATCGTGCGCAGTTACGAGATGAGCATCCACGGCAAGGGGCTGCTTGAGAGCGGACTCGTGGTCACGGCCACCTGCAGCGACTGCCACGGACCTCACTCGGAGCTTCCGGCCAGCGACTCGACTTCGAGGGTCAACCCGAACAACGTCGCGGCCACGTGCGGACAGTGTCACCACGGGATCGAGGAGACGTTCCGCGAGAGCGTCCACTATCCGGAGAACGGAATCTACACGGCCGAAAGCGAGCACGAGTATCCTACCTGCGAGGACTGCCACACCTCGCACACGATCGGTCGGACGGACCGGGATGATTTCCGGATGCTCATGATGAGCCAGTGCGGGCGCTGCCACGAGGACGAGTCCGAGACGTTCTTCGAGACGTACCACGGCAAGGTCTCACGCCTGGGCGGAGCGCGGGCGGCCAAGTGCTATGACTGCCACGGAACACACAACATCCTCCCGAATTCGGAGGTTGGCTCGACCCTCAGTCGTGACAACATCCTGGACACGTGCGCGCAGTGTCACCCGGCCGCGAACGAGAAGTTCACGGGTTACCTGACGCATGCCACGCACCACGATCCGGACAAGTACCCGTGGCTCTTCCTCGCCTTCTGGGCCATGACGGGCCTGTTGGTCAGCGTGCTCACTTTCTCGCTCATCCACACCGGCGCATGGCTGTACCGCCTGTGGCGCGAGCCGGAGCACTGGAAGGGCCACGTCGAGGCCGTGGGCGAGGAGCGAAAGCAGCTTTATCGCCGGTTCACACAGCGGCAGCGGATCATGCACCTGGTGATGTTGCTCAGTTTCATGCTGCTGGCCGCGACCGGCATGGCTCTCAAGTTCTCGTGGATGGGTTGGGCCAAGCTGTTCTCGCGAATGGTCGGCGGATTCGAGGCGATGGGCATCCTGCACCGCCTGGGGGCCGTGGCGCTGATTACCCTTTTCATCGTTCACCTGGTGGACGTGCGCAAACAGAAGCGCGCGGCCGGGCAGACCTGGAAGGAGTACATCTTCTCCCGAGACTCGCTGATGTTCAACAAGAACGACGGACGCGAGTTCGTAGCCTCCATCAAGTGGTTCTTCGGCAAGGGAGAACGACCGAACTACGGCCGCTTCACCTATTGGGAGAAGTTCGATTACTTCGCCGTCTTCTGGGGAATGTTCATCATCGGCTCCACTGGACTGTTCCTGTGGTTCCCGGAGCTCTTCACGACCGTGCTGCCCGGGTGGTTCGTGAACGTGGCCACGATCATCCACAGCGATGAGGCGCTGCTGGCGGTGGCGTTCATCTTCACCATCCACTTCTTCAACACGCACTTCCGCCTGGACAAGTTCCCCATGGATCCCGTGATCTTCACGGGCCGGGTTCCACTGGAGGAGCTGAAGCGCGACAAGCCGATGGAGTACGAGCGCATGAAGGCGGAAGGAAAACTGGAAGAGCGGCTGGTCGATCCGCTTCCGAAGGAATTCGAGACTACCGTTCGCATCTTCGGCTTCACGATGCTCGCGATCGGGCTCACGATCGTGGGGCTCATTCTGTACACGATGCTGTTCGGGTACAGATAGCCGATCACACAGCGGGGGCGGGCGCTTCCGGCTCCGCATTCTCGAGACCGGCCGGCGGGCTTGATCCAGTCCGCCCGGCCGGCCATGTTTCATGGAGCCGTCCAGGAAGCTCCGTGACAGGTAACCTCAAGCGCGTCGGAGCAGGACCATGACTGTCCATCGCCGGCCGTTCTTCTTGTTTCTCGCGTGCGCCATGGTGTGGCTGCCCTCTGCGGCCCAGGCCCAGGGCATACGCGGAGACGTGAGACTCAACTGGGGCTGGATGCAGCTCCAACCGTTCGCACAGGACTCGGTCCCCGAGGGGGATGTCTCGGGATCGGGCCTCCAGCGGCAATTGGCGAACGGGACCGTGGTGTCGTGCATCGAGGGCGATTACTGCCGCTGGTACGAGAACAACGGCCAGCGCCAGGACATCATGCCCTTCACGCAGGACCTGCGATTCGCCGGGTGGACCGGCGTCCAGGGTCTTTCGTTCCACGGGCAGATGCGCACGCGCCTGGGCAGTGACGACCTGTGGCCGCGCACCGACCAGAAGTTCGACCTCCTCACGGGCTACCTGAGTTACAATCGCTCGGCTTTCCAGATCAAAGCCGGCCGGATGTACAGGGCGTCGGGACTCGGCTACTACAACTTCGACGGCGCGTCCGCCGTGTGGCGTGGACTCGGATGGCTGTGGGTCGAGGGATATGCCGGCTGGAGCCTGGCGCGTGGCGTCAACGCACCGCGGAACGGCAGCCTGTACCAGGATGCCGATCTCCTGGCCACGGACCGGCGCGGCTATCTCTTCGGTGGCGAGATCGGCTTCCGTGGCGGCAAGGTGTTCTCCGGCTCGGCGACCTACCAGCGCGAGCTCCGCACCGATGAGCTGGCCCTCTATTCGGAGAGGGCAGCGGTGGACCTCAGGGCCCTCGTGGGCGGCTGGGCATTCGATGGCGGAGCCAGCTACGACTTCGCGTACGACCAGCTCAACGACGCTCGAGTCCGGATCACGACGCCGCAGGTGCTGGGGATCAAGTTTGCCGCTCAGGCCAGGCACTACACCCCGTTCTTCGACTACTGGACCATCTGGAGCGCCTTCTCTCCGGTCGGCTTCAACGAGGGGCGCCTTTCCGGCACCTGGACCTCCAGGAGCCTCCCGCTGCTCGTCGAGCTCGGCGGGGCGTACCGCGAGTACGAAGACACGAACGCGGGCCCCTCGAACACCACCATCCGCAAAGACGGCTACCGTGGCTTCGGCCGGATCTACTGGAGCCCGGACAAGTGGTACGTGGACGCCCGATACCGCGCGGAAGACGGATTCGGAGGCTCCCGGTACGGTGGCGACCTGGTCCTGGGCCGCTACCTGGCCACGGGCTCTGCCTCCTACGTGGCCCTGCGAGGCACCGCGACGGAGACCCTGTACGAGTTCCGAGAGGGTGAGCGTTACGTGGTTGGCGGCGCCGTCGAAGGATCGTACGACATCACCAAGGCCAACCTGACGCTCGACGCCAGCCTCGGTTTCTACCAGATCGAAGACAAGAACCGGCCCCTGGCCGACACCTGGACAGAAGGACGCGCGAGCGTCGGATTGCGCTGGCGCTTCAACACTGGAGGTACCCGATGAGGCGGCTCGCTTACCTGGGCGCCCTCGTTCTGACGGTCGGCGCCGGAGCGCTGTTCGCGGCCTCCCGTGGATCTTTCGACTTCCCGCACGAAAAACATGCGGCCCTTGGTGGGGCCGGGTGTGAGAGTTGCCACGCGGGCATCTACTCCGGAGACGCCGCGAGCAACGTCTCGGTTGACCCGGCACTGTGCTCGGGATGCCATAACGGACAGGCGTTTCCCGAGGTGGGGTACACGGGATACAAACCGCAGGAAAGTGGCCTGAAGTTCCAGCATGCCACGCACCCGAAGCTCGGCTGCCAGAGCTGCCACGGCGTTCCCGGCGGCGAGGGCGACATGGCCGTGCAGGCCGCATCGGGAGACACCTGCCTGGCCTGCCACGGCAACGGGGCGACCGACCACTTCGAGGTCGGCATCAACCCGTGCGAGACCTGTCACTACGATCCGGCGCCCGGGCACACGCCCGACTTCATGACGCAGCACGCAACGGCTGCAGCGGCGGGGCTCCCGAACTGCACGCAGTGCCACAGGGAGACGTTCTGCGTCGACTGCCACGACGGCCCGACGAACCCGGGTACGCAGTACCATCCGGCGAACTTCGTCACCCGCCACAGCGCGGAGTCGTGGGCCGCTCCGATGGAGTGCTCCGAGTGTCATTCGAGGGAGGTCTTCTGCCGCGACTGCCACTCGAACCAGGGCGTCGCACAGGATGGCCGACAGAATGGTGGCTACCACGACGGTGTGGCGAACTGGCTTCAACAACACGGTGCCGCCGCCCGGCAGGGCATGGAAAGTTGCACCACCTGCCACCAGCAGACCGAGTGCCTGGCCTGTCACTCGGCCAGGGAAGGATGGCGCGTGAATCCGCACGGACCGGACTTCGATCCCCAGCGGGCGTCCGACCGCAGCACGCAGTCGTGCGCGATCTGTCACACGGGATACTGATTTCGGACCATTCGGAGCCCATAGCATGAGGGGCCGCAGCCGAGATGGCTGCGGCCCCTCTGTCGTTCAGCCCTCCAGATCCCGCCACCTGCCGGAGGCCCGGCTAGAGGCCCTTCGAGCCGACTACCGACCCATCCAGCTGGCCTGCGCCGGCGCCGCCGGCTGCGGTGCCGTTTCGAGCAGCGTCCGGTGAAGGAACCGGGTCATCATTTCGTACAGGTTGACCGAGAGGACGCGGCCCCGAACGCCGTGACGCTGGCCCGGGTACAACCTCATGTCGAATTGCTTCCCCGCCTGTTCGAGCTCGGCGATCATCCTGAGGGTGTTCTGCGGGTGCACGTTGTCGTCCGCGGTACCGTGGATGATCAGCAATTCGCCTTCCAGGCCTTCGGCGTGTGAGAGCGGCGCCCCGACCGAGTACCCTTCGGGGTTCTCCTGGGGCGTCCGCATGAAGCGCTCCGTGTAGATCGTGTCATACAGCTCCCAGGAAGTCACGGGCGCGCCCGCGATCGCCGCGGCGACCCGGTCGCCGCCCAGGAGCGACGTCATGAGGGCCATGTACCCGCCGTAGCTCCAGCCCCAGATACCCATACGAGAGGCGTCCACGTAGGGCAGGTCGCCGAGCTGTCGTATGGCCGCCAGCTGGTCCTCCGTCTCCAGCTGTCCGAGACGCAGGTAGACCTGCTTCTCGAACTCGCGCCCGCGCGCACCTGTCCCCCGGTTGTCCACGCTCGCAACCAGGATGCCGTCGCGCACCAGCATCTGGTGCCACAGGTACCGCGTGCCTCCCCACGAATCCCTCACGGTCTGACTGCCGGGTCCCCCGTATACATACAGGAGCAGCGGGTACGTCTTCCCCGGATCGAAGTCACGCGGCTTGATGATCCAGGCGTTCAGCGCGCTTCCGTCTCCCGCCTGCACCGTGAAGAACTCCGGTTCGCGCAGGTCTAGACCCTCCAGCGTTCCCACCAGCTCGGCGTTATCGGCCAGTACCCGTACTTCGCTACCATCCGCTACCCGCCGAAGTCGCGTCACGGGCGGCGTTCCGATGGAGGAGTAGGTGTCGGTGAAGAACACGAAATCCGGACTGAACCGCGCCGAGTGGGTTCCACGCCCGCCGGCGAGCCGAGTCATGTCTCCACCCTCGAGTGGCGCGCTGTAAACCGATCGGGTGGTCGGGCTTTCCGAAGCCGCGGTGAAGAAGACCCGCCCCTCGGCCTCGTCCACTCCGTGGAATGCCGTCACGTCCCAGTTGCCGCGCGTGAGCTGGCGTACCATCCGCCCCGAGCGGTCGTACAGGTACACGTGCGAGAACCCGTCCCGGTCGCTAGTCCAGGTGAACCCCTGGCCGTCATCGATCCAGTGAAGGTCGTTGTTGGCATTGAGCCAGGCCTCGTCCCGCTCCGAGAACAGAAGCGAGGTCTGGCCCGTCTGCGCATCGCCAAGGAGAAGATCGAGCTGGCTCTGATGTCGGTTCAGTCGCTGGATAACCACTTCGTCCGAAGACGAAGCCCACTCCATCCGCGCGATGTAAACGTCCTCGTCGGACCCGATGTCGAACCAGGTGGTCTCGCCAGAAGCCAGCTCAACCGAGCCCACACGAACCTTAGAATTGGCCTCGCCGGCCTTTGGATAGCGAATCCCGTTGAGTTCGGGGTAGAGCGGCATGGCGTCCACCAGCCAGTAGGTGCGAATCGGGCTCTGGTCGAACCGCCAGTAGGCGAGCCTCGAGCCGTCAGGACTCCACCGGAAGGCATCCCGCAGACCCAGTTCCTCTTCGTACACCCAGTCCGTGGTGCCGTTGATGATCGTCTCACTGCCATCGAAGGTGAGGCGCTGCTCCTCGCCGCTGGAGAGATCGTTGACGAAGATGTCGTTGTCACGGACGTACGCGACCTGCCGCCCGTCGGGAGAGAACTTGGCGAACATCTGCCATCCCTCAGCGTCACTCACCGGAATGAGGCGGCGGGTCGGAAAATCGAAGACGTAGTAGCGACCCTTCGTACGAGCCCTCCATACCTGCTGGCTTTCCGCGAAGATCAGAACGCGCCTGCCGTCGGCCGAGAACGCATATCCCTCGATCTGCAGGGAATCGCCAGAACCCTCCTTGATCAACTCGGCCGCCGAGATCAGCTTCTCCCGCTGACCCGTCCGGGCATCGACCTGCCACAGTTCGCTGTGTCCCGCGGAATCGCTATCGATCGTGGACCAGTGCAGTCCGTCGGGCATCCAGCGCACCGAGACCGACTGCCCGCTGAAGTCGCCGCTTCCGAAGATCCGCTCAACCGTGAGGTCCTGCTGCCCCATGGCTGCTGAGGGACTCGAGATCGAGAGAAATCCGGCCGCCAACGCCCCGACCGCCATCCGGGCCGTGTATCGCACGTACGTCATCGAATCACTCCGTCGAATTGAGCTACAGAACCCGCAGCACCTGCACCCGTGGCAAGCCATAGTGGATCTTCGTCCAGCGTCCCAGCACCGCGTTGCCGTAGTACAGTCGTCCCGTACTCGTGCCCACGAAACCGGACTGTAGAGCGGTCCGGTCCGTAGCGATGGCCGTAAAGGCCCCTTTCTCCCCCATGGCGCTGGTCTTGAACGCCCCCCAGGTCTCGCCCGAATCGCGGCTGACCATGAGGCGCGCCTTCGCGTCGCCCTTCGAGCCCTCCCACGTCGCGGGCGGGCCTGCCGCGACGGCAAGGACCAGAATCGAGTCGCTGGCTCCACGCTCGAATTCGGCGTCCAGTCGAGTGCAGTACGCCTGGCCCAGCTCTCCGCCGTGAGACGACCACTTCCTGCCGCGGTCACGGCTGATGTGGAAGCCTCCGCCGGTTGCCGCGTACACACGGGAGGAGTCCAGGGGATCGGCCATCAGGAAGTGCACATCGTCGAACAGGCCCTCGTTGCAGCCCGTCCACGTGCGTCCGCCATCGTCGCTGCGGTAGGCTCCACCGATCTCGACCCCGGCATACAGCCGGCGCGAATCGTGCGGATCGGCCACGATCGTGTCCACGCGCGCCGCGCCTTCCCCTGAGTCCTTCCAGCCCTCCCGGACACCAAGCACCCGGAACTCGGTCATCTCCTCCCAGTTCACCCCCCCGTCGCGCGAGACGTGCAGGGCAGCGGGCTGCGTTCCAGCATACAGGAGTTCGGGGTCACGCGGTGACACGGCCAGCGAGCGGATGATGTGGCCATCCAGCGGCCCGGTCATCTGCTTCCACGTACGGCCCTGATCCTCGCTTCGCCACACGCCATGCCCACTGACGGCGGCATAGAACAAGCGGCCGGCAGGAACGATGGCGCGAACGTCGTCGCCCTCAAAATGACTCTCCTTGACCTGGGCCGCTCGCTCGCCATGCACCCAGCGAACCACGTACAGACCACCCTTCGTCCCCACTAGTATTCGCATCGAATCGATTCCCTTGTTCAGTCCGACATCTCATGTCCAGGATGCAGGGCCGTGAACACGGCCCAGAGAGCACCGCAAGGTCGCTTTCGTGGGGCTTCCGGGCAAGTTTCGGCGGCGGCCTGAGTGTCCGCCTTCCCGAATCAGATTGACACGACTGCGGGCTCTACTACTTTGGCGAACCGCGTCCCATATCTCAGAGGTCATGCAATGTCGTTGGTTCGTCTACAAGAGGTCGCCAAGAGTTTCGGCGAGGTACGTGCCGTGGACGGCGTCTCGTTTTCTATCGACCGTGGCGAGGTGGTCGGATTTCTGGGTCCAAACGGAGCGGGCAAGACCACGACCATGCGTCTGATCACGAGGGCCCTGGAACCCGACTCCGGGAGCATCGAGATCGACGGCCGGTCGGTGGACGAGGACCCGGCAGAGGCACGTCGCCGCATCGGATACCTTCCCGAGGCCAACCCCCTGTATCAGGACATGCTGGTCGGTGAGTTCCTGGTGTTCATGGCCAAGTTGCGTGGAATCGAACCCGCTCAGGCCGCAGATCGAATTGACCCCGCCGTCGAGCAAACTGGAATCGCGGACGTCTACTACCGGCCCATCGCTCACCTGTCGAAAGGATACCGGCAGCGGGTGGGCCTGGCCCAGGCGATTCTCTCCGAGCCGGACATCCTGATTCTCGACGAGCCCACGGAGGGGCTGGATCCGAATCAGCGGGTGGAGATCCGGAAGCTGATCACGAGACTCGGACAGGATCACACGGTCCTTCTGAGCACGCACGTGATGGGGGAAGTGCAGGCCGTTTGCGATCGACTCCTGATCATTCACGAGGGGAAGATCATCGCGGACGGCGGGGTGTCTGCCCTGCTGGCTGGAGGCGGCGGCACACGGATTGTCGTGGAGATCGACGCTCAACCGGGAACTCTCCGTAAGGCCCTCGAAGAGCTCGAGTCCGTGTCCGAGGTCAGGGACGCGGCGGATGGAGGCGCGAGGCCGAGGTTCGTGGTGCACGGAGCCGGCGCCTCCGACCCACGCCCCGACATTTTCGCCCTGGCCCGGGACCGTGACTGGACCCTGTGGGAGATGCAGAGGCAGCAGGAAGACCTGGAGCAGTTCTTCCGCGACCTGACGGAGGCGGGCTCATGACCAGAAACGTCTCCGCCATCGCGGGCCGCGAGTTCCGCAGCTTCTTCGACCAGGCAACGGCCTACATCCTGGTTGTCGTGTTCCTGGTGGCGAACTTCTTCTTCTACTTCCGGACCGTCTTCGTCACCGCCGAGGCCACGCTCCGACCGATGTTCGAACTCATGCCCTGGCTGCTCCTGTTCTTCGTCCCCGCTGTCACCATGCGGTCGCTGGCGGAGGAACGGTCGCGGGGCACGCTCGAACTGGTGCTCTCACAACCGATCTCGAGCCTCGAGTTCCTGCTGGGCAAGTTCCTCGGGATCATGGGATTCATGGCCGTGGCCCTGGCCGGGACCCTGGGCGCGGCGATCGGGCTCAGGCTCGGAGGAGCACCCTATTTCGGGGTCATGTTCGCCCAGTACACGGGCGCCCTGCTCCTCACGGGCGCCCTCGTCGCCATCGGCCTGTGGGCGTCCTCCCTGACGCGAAATCAGATCACGGCCTTCATCGCCGCGCTGACCGTGATCTTCGTGCTCATGGCCATTACGATGAACGTCGTCCTGATCGGGCTGCCCCCGGCCCTGGCGGTCGCTGCGACACGACTCGGCCTGCTGACGCACTTCTCGGCGATCACGCGTGGCGTTCTCGACCTGCGTGACCTGGTTTACTTCGTTTCGATTACCGTGGCCTTCCTCGGCCTGGCCTATCTGATGATCGAGCGTGGTCGCCTCAACCTGAAGGGCAGGTCCTGGCGCACCCTGCGGATCGGTATCCTCGGCATCCTGCTGATCTGCGTGGTGGTGAACCTGCTGGGCCGGCACATCCGGGGCAGGATCGATCTTACCCCCGGCAAGATGTACACCCTGTCGTCCACCACTCGCGCGGTTCTCGAGAACCTGGACGACGTGGTCACGCTGAAGTTCTTCGCCTCGCGCGAACTCCCTCCGCAGGTGGAGCTGGTCCGGAGGGACGTCGAGGATCTGTTGTCCGACTACGCGGCAAACGCGGGCGACAACCTGCAGCTACTTCGATTCAGCCCGTCCGCCGACGACCCCGAGGGTCTGGCGGAAGCCGAGCAGATGGAAATTCCTGCGATCCAGTTCAACGTGCTGGGGCAGGACGAGTTCCAGGTCCGACAGGGATATCTCGGCATCGCGATTCAGTACGCGGACCAGACGGCCAACGTGCCCTTCGTACGACAGACGGACGATCTCGAGTACCGACTGACGAGCGCCATCCTGGCTCTCACGAATCCGGCCCGCACGACTCTCGGTTTCCTGACGGGGCACGGTGAGGCGGACATCGGGGGTGCGGCTTCCTTGTTCGCCGAGACGCTCGGCCAGAGCTACGACGTCAGGCCCGTGGATCTCACGGCTGCGGGGACCGAGGTCCCCGACGCGGTCCGCGTCCTGATCGTGCAGGGACCGGAGACGCCGCTGTCGGAATCCGAGGGGGAGGCGCTGAGGGCGTTCCTGGCGAGGGGCGGCAACATGCTGCTCATGGTGCAGCCCCTGGCGATCGACGAGACGCAGGCCTTTCCGAATCCACAGCCCCACCCGGTGTTGGACGGGCTGCTGGCCGAGTACGGGGTCGCCGTCCCCGAGGGGATGGTCATCGATCATCGATCCAGCGGAAGGGTGACGCTTTCATCCTCCGGCGCCGGCTACGTGGTACCCTATCCGCTGTGGCCTGTCGTCGTGCCCGCCAGCGCACACGCCATGGTCGAGGGCTTGACCGGAGTGCTTCTGCCGTGGTCGAGTCCCCTCGACCTGTCGAGGGCGGACACCACCACCGTGACTCCGCTCCTGGCGACCACGGAGTTCGGACAGCACCTGACCGGGCCGCACCCGCTCAACCCGCAGTTCGATTGGAATTCGATCGCCGCCAACCTGAGGCCACAACCAATGGCCGCTGCCATTCTGCCCAGGACGTCGGGCGGCGCGGACGCCGAGGGAGGAGAATCAGCGGGTGGGAGGCTGGTGCTGGTGGGCGACGCGGACTTCGCCTCCAACCGGTTCGTCGGAGGCGAGGCCGGTAACATCGTGTTCCTCACGAACGCCGTGGACTGGCTCGCGCAGGACGAATCGCTGATTCAGATCCGGGCCAAGCTGCGCAGTGCACCGCCTCTCCTGTATTCGTCCGAACGGATGAGAGACCTGGCGAAGTACGGCAACCTGATCGGCGTTCCGCTCCTGTTCGTATTGATCGGCGCGTGGAGGCTGGCCAGGCGGAGACGGCTGCAGGCCAGGAAGTACAAGGGCGCTGGAGTGATTGCGTGAAGTCGAGACAGATCAAGGCCATATTCGCCGCGCTCAGCCTTCTGCTCGTTGCCTACGTGGCCGTGCAACTGCTGTCCGGGAAAGGCCCCGCCGCGGGAAGTGACAGCATCTCCGCATCGGTACGAGACGGCTTCAGCGTCGTTCGGGTGCTCACGCCGGAAGCCGCGGATTCAGTTCGACTCGAGGAGGCCGACGGCGCCTGGACCGTCAACGGATATCCGGCCGATTCCTCCCTGGTGCGGGAGCTGGCAGAGGGTCTCGACTCGGCTCGGGTCGGCAGACTCGTGGCCCGCAGCGCGACCAACCATGCACGCCTCGGAGTCTCGGACGACTCGGCTCGTCGAATCGAGATCGGCCCGGTCGGAGACCCCCGTGTCATGTTTCTCCTCGGAAGGGGAGGAACGGACGGCCGGTTCGTTCGATTCCCGCCATCGGACGACGTCTTCGCCGTGCCCGCCGCATCCGTGCGCCTGCTGGGACGGTCCGCCGAGGAATGGCGCGATCGCGTGGTGGCTGCCGTGGACACTTCGATCTTGACCCGGATATCGATCCGACGAAACGACGAGCCGGCACCTGTTCTTCTGGCGAGAACCGGCGGGAGTGAGGCAGTGCCGGCCTGGAGCCTCGACGGTGAGGTCGCGGATTCGGCTGCCGTGGACGCGCTTCTGCAGGAATCCGCGGAGCTGATCGCCACCGGCTTTCCCTCGGACTCGGTGGTCTTCGCCGTCGACTTCGGCAGCCCCGTCGCCGTGCTCGAGATGTTCGACTCCGACGGCCCCGGAGCCGCGCCCGCCCTGTCGCTGCTCTTCCTCACGGCTCCGGATGCGCCCGAATTCCTGGTCCGCCGGGCGGACAACGCGCTGGCCTACCGGATCTCGGCGGCGCAAGCCGAGCGGCTGCTGCCGACACGGGCGATGTTGCTGGGAACTGCTGAATAGAAGCGCCGAGACCTGCCCCCTACGAACTAGTCCTCGCTGCGCTGCGGAGACGTTCTCCGGGGGCAGGCACTCGACGCCCAAAAACCCCTCACCGACAGCAGCGACCGGCGCGCGGCGATCAGTATCGGAGGCGGCCGAGCCATCTAAACACTTGCTACATAATATCATGCGGGGCCGTCGCGTCTCCGCACGAGACATACCGGCTCATTCCTTGGTGAGCGCCGACGACCCTCGCCGCCCCCGAAGCTAACGCACCCGCAACGACTTAGCTGACCGGTCCGATGCGAGTACTCGTACGGCACACATCGTGCGCCCCGACGAGCCTGAAATACACCCGCCTCACGCGCCCCGAGGCAAGGCGTTGTGTCTTGCTGAGCTTTCGGCAGCGGCCCAACAAAGAGTCGCGCGTCGTCTGCGCCCTTTTGTTCACCGCCTTGGCTCCACTCTGCAACTCGGGCAGCAGGCCTCGGAGACTGCGAGGCGGACTGCCTGCTTAAGAACAACTGCCTGACCGGGTCAACGAGTTGCATCTATGAGACAACGTGCGGTGGCGAGCCGTATTCGTGCTCCATTGCCAGCAAGAAGGCCAACTA